>ERZ1023873.38-NODE-38-length-67971-cov-63.771085_pt1 | contig 67971 bp, 42 predicted proteins | sample MGYA00380391_ERZ1023873 | MGnify/ENA primary metagenome ERZ1023873 (study PRJEB33179, sample SAMN07449006) | human gut metagenome | biome: Human-gut; feature: Human associated habitat; material: Faeces | host: Homo sapiens | place: India: Bhopal | collected...
TTATTGGTTTGGGTCGGGCACACCGACATTCTTGATAGAAATGATGCGCAAGTTTGGCACTACGCCAATAGAGATAGGCGAAAGAGAGATGGCTGACGTTTCCGACTTTGACGCTCCCACAGAAACGATGGAATCAATAGTACCTCTGCTTTATCAGAGTGGATATATTACTATCAAGGACTATGACAAAGCAACCAATCTCTATGAATTGGGTATTCCTAACAAGGAAATACGCATAGGGTTGTTTAAGAGTCTGCTGCCCAACTATCTGTTGCGAAGTTCGCAGAAGGGAAAGGTAGCCATAGCCCAAATGTCTGTTTTGATAAAGAATGGCGATATTGACGGAGCATTAAATCTGCTTCAGACCTTCCTTGCTACTGTTCCATATTGCGAGAACACCAAATACGAGGGACATTATCAGCAGATGCTCTACATAATATTCGCCCTTCTTACAGATTATCGCATCCTTGTGGAGCAACGAACGGCTAAGGGTCGTACCGACATAACAATGGAGACTGAGGACCATATCTACATCATGGAACTGAAATTCGGCAAGACAGCCGATGAGGCTCTTTCCCAGATAAACGCAAACCATTATGCCGACGCTTTTGCCATGAGCGACAAGAAAATTGTAAAGGTTGGAATCGGCTTCGATGTCAAAGACGAACGAAACATCACGGAGTGGAGAGTGGAGTGATAAAAAAACGGTCAAGCAAGGCTAACCAATGAATGACAGCTCTTTGCTTGACCGATGTTTGTTTATTCAGTTCTGTTATTCTCTTATGAGAGATTTGCTTGTCATGGAACAATCTTGATTTTGCTGCACGAATTGTTTCCTTCTTGATTCACCTGAATCTGAACGGCGATGCGTTCCTGCAGTTCCTCAACATGCGATATGATGCCGACGTGTCTGCCCGACTTGGAGTGGAGGGAGCGGAGGGTCTCTACGGCTTTCTGGAGAGGCTCGCCGCTAAGAGTGCCGAAGCCCTCGTCAATGAACAGCGTGTCTACCTGCCATTGCTGACCGATGTCGCTCAACGCAAGAGCCAATGACAGCGATACGAGGAAACTCTCGCCACCGGAGATGGTGCTGGCTGCACGCGAGACAAATCCCTGATAGGCATCCTCAAGAGAGATGACGAATGTGCCTGGCGTGACCTTCAGAGTGTAACGGTCTGTCAGCGTGCGCATATAGCTGTTGGCAGAATGGATGAGGCTCGAGAGGACGTAACTCTGGGCAATCTTACGGAATGTGCTGCCCGAGGAATTGCCAATCAGCTGGTTCAGACGCGACCACTTATGATAGACAGCTTGCTTCTCTTCGGCTTCCTTCACAAGATTGCCCAACTTATGCTTGTTCTCGGCGTCGGTCTTAAGTTCTTGCTTGATGGATCCGGTCTCCTCGCCAATCTCGCCCAAAGCTTTCTCGTAGCCGTCAATGCGTTCGATGATGTTTTCAAGCGTGTCGTCCTCCTGCAATTCAGGCTTCTTCTGCTGATGATCGGTTTGCTGTTTGGTGGCGTTATCAAGCAAGGTTCTCTTTGCAACGACATCATTTCTGAACCCTACAATCTCTTTGTTTACACCTATAATGTCGCTCGACTTGTATGCGTTGAGTTCGGACAGACGCTCGGTTGACAGACATTTGTTGCTTGCAAGAAACGCGTCGAGCTTCGTCTTGTTGGCGTTGTAGCTCTCTTTGGCAGAGTTTAGCGTGGTGAGAACAGCAGTAAGCGAATTGCTTGTCCGGTTGGCTTTGTCGAGAAGGTTGTCCACCTTTGACGCAACCGCTGCCTCTGTCATCTTCCAAGTAGGCATAACCCGCGTGATTGACTGCGTGACGTCAGTAACATTATTAATGTATGTCTTTGCATTGTCGAGTCTTGTGCGGAGCGACTGCAGTTTCTGACCGTTCGCCTTGTATGCTTGGGCTGCCGCATTAATAGCATCGCCAAACGCTTTCGGATTTTCGTTCCAGTCAATATCCCACTCGCCGACAACAAGTTCGCCGACTCTTTGTGCGGCGCTTTCGTTTTCAGTTTTACGTGTGCTTATCAGAGTCTTCGCCATATCTATCTTAGCTTTACAATCGCTGACAGCCTTTTCAGCTTTCTTCATGTCTTCAGTCTGCGACTGTAAGCTCTTGCGCTTTGCGTCCAAATCCTTGCGAAGCTTCTTTAAGGAATTTTCCTTCTGTTCTCCGTCTTTTATCTTACCGTCAAGGTTGTCCTTGCGAATGGTGGTTGAAGCTTCCAATGCGTCAAGATTGGATTGGGCTGCATCGTCAAGCTTTTCCAAGCCACAAGATCTGCAAGCCTCCGCAGCTTTCGCTTCGGCATTAGCAACAGTCTGGTCTTTGTCGAACGCTTTTACGCCTCGTTCGTAAGCCTTTGTCTCAGTCTTTATTTCAGCCTCTATCTTGTTCTTGTCTTCCTGCAATCGTCTGTAGCTCTTTTCTGCTTCATCGTACGATTCCTGCAAGGTGGCGACAAGAGCAGAGAGCGTTTCTTCGTGGGGCAGTTCCGAATTGATCTGCTGACGGCAGACAGGACAGATGTCGCCCACATGAAGTTTCTGACGTAAAGACGACGCGAACTTGTCTATGGTGTCTTTCTGCTTGTCGAGATTCTCCTTGCAGACATTCATCTTCAGTTCGGCATCATGGATGGGAACGTTCATGGCAGCCAGCTTGCTCTTCTTGGCGTCGATGGAAGCCAGCTGTTCAACGAGATTATTGCGCAGTTCTTCTCTTTGCTTCTTGCTCTCAGCCAATGTTTCGATACGCTCCTTGGCAGTCTTTATGTTCCTCAAGAGTTCCTTAGCAGCTTCGCACTCTGATCGCAAGTCGGAAAGCTTAATCGCTGCGATATCCACCTCCAGCTTCGTCACGTCCTTTTCTGCTAAGCCTAACGCTTCGTTTGCCAGTCGCACCTTATCCTCTATGGTCTTTAAAGCGGGCAACAGTTCGTCGTTGAGTGTATGGTTGTGGCTGTCTATATTCTTTGTGCTCTTCACGATGGCTTTACGTCCCTCGCTTATGCTTTCCAGTAGACTCACTATGGTCTGCGCATTCTCATACACCGAAGCCTTTTCCTTCTCTTTGTCGAGAATCACATCAATGGCTTTAATCTCGTCAGACAAGTTGGCTATCTCCTGTTCGGCAAACATTCGTCCGTCAAGAATGACAGCATATTCGGCAGCCAAGCCTTCAAGTTCTTTTTCCTTCTTGTTAATAATCTTCGAAGCATCAACCGTCCCCGTCATCCATGCGCGGGCATCAATGGTGGAGTTCCACTCATTGACAAGCGTTTCCTTCTGCTTGAAAGCTTCGCCCTCAACTACGGCAACGGCTTCGCGCAGTCGATTGGTGGCATCAGTGACTTCTTTAAACAAACGCTTGTCTGTGTCTATCCAATCCTGCTTGTCTTTATCCTTCTTTTGTGCCTCTCTTATTTCTTTCTGCTGACGTTCAAGTTCAGCCATACGGCAGGACCGCTTCTCTATCTCCTCGTCGGACAGAGTGTGCATGCTGTCCACGATAAGCTTGGCTTCGGTCCACTCCTGCTTCCTTAGTTCGGTCTGTTCGTATATCTTTGCACCAATTTTTGAGTAGACATCCACACCGGTAATCTTCTCAAGAATTTCGGCTTTCTCGTCGTCCTTGCTGTTGAGGAAACGGGTGAACTCGCCCTGAGCCAACATCGTGGTACGACAGAACTGGCTGAAGTCGAGACCTACTGCTACCTTCAGCTCGCTTCTTATTTCAGCATCCTTGGTCAGAGTGGTTCCTGAGTCAAGATTCTTCAGTTCCCAAACCTTGTTCTGTATTGAGCCGGTTATCTTCTTATACGCACGAGCCACAGCCCATGTAGCCTCGTAGCTCACACCGTTGCTGCCCAAGAACGTCAGTCGTACATGAGCCTCGGATGTGTTTCTGCGCATAAGTTGGCGAGGGTCGTCAATCTTCACCTCCCTTTTAGCATCAATAGTGGTTCCCTGCATCTTCGTGCCGTCTAAACGGGGAGTGTCGGCATAAAGAGCCAGGCAGATGGCATCGAGGATGGTTGACTTTCCTGCGCCCGTCTTACCCGTTATCAGAAACACCTCGCTGCTGACCAATGGTTCAGCCTCGAAGTCGATAACCGCATCTTCGATAGACGCTATATTGTGGATGGTAAGTTTCTGAAATTTCATAGCAACTTTTTAAGCGTTTTACTTTCTTTCTTCGTCTTTCAGTAAGGCAAGAGTCTCCCTGAAGAGTTCCTTCATGTCATCGTCAAACTCTACGCCGATGTCTTCGGCATATCTCTCTGCTATGTCTATTGGTTTCTCCGTCTTGAACTCCTGCACAGACATCACCTTTGCCTCTCTGCGGTCTTTCTTTAGGCGATGAGTGTTGATGACACAGAATCTGCACTTTTTGCCTTCAGTAAGAAGCAAAGCCTCGGCATTGGCTTCTACGGGAAGAAAATTGTCAACCTCAACATTCAGACGTATATACGCCTCAATGTCATTAGGGAAACCTTCGAGCAGGTCCTTTGCGTCTTCCCATGTAGCAACGCCATCTTTAGGCAACGTGACCAATGGACGATGAGTCTGTATTTCTATCTCCTTCACGACAGGTTCTTCACCATGCTTGTTTAGTTCAACAATAGATACGGAATGCTGATAGTTCTCATCGAAACTCACAGGAATAGGCGTTCCCGAATATCTTACACGATGATTTCCTCCACGAACAAACTGGGCATGATGGATATGTCCCAATGCAAGATAGTCGTAGCCCGTACCCATATCCTCCAAACTGTGCGAGTCAATACCGCCTACAACGTATTCTGAAGCATTCTCATGACCCGTAAAATCACAACCGCTAACGGTGGTATGAGCGGTCATAAGTACGGGCAGGTTGGCTTTGTTTCGTTCTGCCACGATGTCAAGCAAGTCCTGAAAGAAACCGTCAGGCATATTCCTTTCGTTGACATAAGGGACGGCAATGACATAGCCTTGTCCTGGAATTTCTATAATCAAATCCTCCTTGTTATTAGCGTCAACGCTACCGATGGTATACACCTTCAACGCTTTCCAAGGCGTTCTGAATATGTCATGCTTCGTGCCGCTGTCATGATTGCCCGCAGTTATGACAATGGTCATATCAGGGTTAGCATCATGTATTTCCACCAAGGCATTCGTAAACATAGTCTGAACAGACGCCGACGGTTGTGGTGTGTGATAGACATCGCCACAAAGCAGAAACACATCGGGCTTCTCCTCTCTCACTATATCGACCATCTGAAGAAGCATAGCCATCTGTTCCTCTGTTCGGTCATAATTGTAAAGCGTATGACCAAGATGCCAATCGCTTGTATGCAGTATTTTCATTCATTTGTGTATTATATTGTTGCGTAGAAATGTGGCACCTATGATTGGTGTTTTATTTCTCAACAAAGGTAATGGTTTTCAGTCTCAATGCTGCATAATATAAAGAAAGAATAGTGCAAAGGAAAAAAAAATCAGCAGACATTGTCTGCTGATTTAAGTGGGTTATCTCATTACATATAATATCGAGGGCTACTTCACGACAACCTTTATCGTCTTGCCGTCTTCCGTGCGGAGGATGTTCACACCCCGTCTGAAGGTATTCAGCTTCACGCCGTTGAGGTCGAAGTATTGCGTCTTACCGCTTGTCAGTGCCTTGATGGCCTCGATGGCCGTTATCTCGCCGTCGGTGGAGCGCATGTTCATCACGTCGGCCGTGATGCCCGGCACTTGCTGCAGATAAGCCGTGAGAGGAGCCTCTCTCGTGATGCCGTCCTCGCCGGCTGCCATGGCGCTGCTGACGAACTGATTGCCGCGGTGCACGTAGCCGTCTTCCACTTCATACTCCGTGAACGCACCCCTCATCATACAGCCGTCCGCCTCAAGCTGCTCGTCGCTGACAGGATTCTCAGCCACCATCACATCCTTTGAAGCGATGATCACGCTGTTGCCCTTACCCTTGAAGATTGCCGGCGTTCCGGCAGGCAGCACTCCGTTCACCTTCTCCAATACCACTGTGGCGGAAGGTTCGCCTGCTGCGGCAGCCTTTGCCGCTGCGCCATCGATGCTGACTACCTCCTTCACGCTGTAGAGCGAGAAGTTGTCATCTTCACAGATGTCGTATGGCAGACAGACTGTGCCCACGTGGTAGTAGTTGTCGTCGCCGTCCAGCGTGCGTGTCAGCGTGGCGTTCTTCGCCATGAACGTATCGTGTGTCATAAACGACTTGCCTTCCTTGAGCGTCAGGTTGTCCACTGTCAGAGCCTTATTGGAATCTCCATAGAGGTCGAACCTCTCGTCGCCCACCTTATAGTATGTCCTCAGATATCCGCTGAAGTAGTTAGCGTAGTCGGCTGTGTTGGAGTTACGGTCGCTGTATGCCTTCGCTCCGCGCAGAAACGGACAGTAGGCAAACATGTCTTCTGACAAGTCGCATGATGCCAGGTTGAACTTCTTGCTCACATAGATTCTCTCCAGTCCGTAGCTCTGGTGGAACATACCCTCTGCAGATTTCAGACTCTCCGTGTCGAACGAGGTGAGATCCAGTTCTTCCATAGAATACAGACCGAGAAACATTGCCATCATGCTCTTTGCCTTACCTGTGTCGAAATGTGAGAGGTCGAGCGACTTCAGGCTTGCACAGAATCCGAACATGTAGTCGAACACTTCCACCTCAGAGGTGTTGAGGTTCTCCAGTCCGTTGATTTCCGTTGCGCTTGCAGCAAAACCGAACCATCCCGCCGTAGACTTTGGCCGGAACTGGCTGAAGCTCTTGTCGATGGTTATCGACTTGACGCCTTGTATGACGTTGGTCCATGGCAAGTTTCCGATAGGAGAACTCTGATCGAGCTCAATATTGTAGACTGTCTCGTTTTCGCCAACCGTATCCTCGGCCGTCATTGCCTTCAGCGTCATGGTATTGTCGTCCTCGTTGTAGACCATGGCCGCATACGACTTGAGCTGACCAGCATCATATTCCGTCGTGGCACTGAAGCCGGTCATACATGCCATGTCGCTGTATACATCGGTGCTGACATCCTTGGAATAAGACAGCATGAGGAAATGCGCGCCTGGGTTAAGCACACGCTGCAGTGAATTTGTGGCGATGTCCGACATGCGGGCAAAATCATTTCCATCCAGACTGGCGGACAATACGTCGTTGCCATACTCCGACTCCACCTTGAGGTCGGCATCCAGCTTGAACTTCTTGTCGCTCACGAGCAGGAGGGCCAGATCCGAGCTGCTGTTGCTTAGTCCCTGGTTGGATGTCTGCAGTCCCTTTGTGGCGTCATTCTCGTCCACGAGCTTCCACGGATTGACTAGGTCAATTATCACCACCTTCACGCCGTTTGTGGCGAGTGCCTTGTAGCGTGTGTCCTGCACGTGGCACTTACGGCACGTGTAGGTCTCGTCGAAGTCGTGTCCTGGAGGAAGGATTGCAATTTCGCCCTTATCCATATCCAGCTGCGTCTGTCCCTTGTCGTCGGCATACACATTGCCGCATATATCACACTTGTAAGACTCCACGGTGCCGAATGCCACGCAGCCGGGCTCCTTACGTTCGGTGAATTTCTTGAAGTGGTGCTTCGTCGGGTCGATGCCTCCCGTGAAGTTGTCTTCCACATTGCGCAGACATCTCGAGCATTTGTATATCGAGTGTGCTGCCTTCTGGCAGTCGGCAGCCACATCCTCCAACTTGGTGAGGAGCGAGGCTCCGGCAGCATCCTTGTGGTCACACTTCAGCGTGAAGTAGCCAGTCTTGTAGTTGGCATATTCCGCACCATCCTTCTCTGCATCGTATTCTATGGCACCGATCAGTCTTTCGGCACCGGCGAACATCCTTTCGCTGGTCTCTACGGCAGCAGTGGTGAACCCTTCACCCACGTAGATCGTCTGGAGGTTGTTGCATGCTTCAAACATGGCGTCCATGTTCTTCACCTTTGCCGTATTGAACGAACTGAGGTCGAGCGTAGTCAGCTCTATGCATTCATAGAACATTTCACTCATGGTCTCCGTCTCCAAGGTGTTCAGATTCTCCAGTCCGGTGATTTCTTCAAGGTTGTTGAAGCCGAAGAACAGTCTGTTGAGCGATTTCTGCTTTACGCCGGCGTAGCTCTTGTCGAATGACACCTTTCTGAAATGAGAGTATTCCTTCAGCGGACTTTCAGATCCCTCTTTAGGGAATTCTGCCATATTTTCGCTTACCCCGTCAAGCTCCACATCGCCATAAAGTTCCAGTGTTCTGCTAACCTCAGAGGTCCTGACCTTGCCGTATGTTGCCGGCACCTTCTCCGTAGTGGCAATGATGTCGTAGACTCTCAGTGCGGTTTCGGCATCTTCAGAACTTCCCCTCATGATTATCTTGGACTTGCCGGCAGGCATATTGAGAACCAGTTCCTTTCCGGCTGTAACCGATGCGGGGTACAAGCCTGCCAACAGGACAACCTCACCCTTGCCCGACATCTTCATCTTCAGCTGGTATGTCTTGTCGGAAGTGAACGCAATGGCGTAGTTCCCCAAGTCTCCTTCCGTGAGTGCCTCAAATCCGTAGCATCCGTTGTCTGCATCGTTGAACACATTCCAGTCCACATCGGTGGCATTGACAAGTTCTGCCGTCACACCGTGGAGCTGCATGATATGCGCTCCACAAGTTGCACAGTCGCCCTTGGTGTCGAGCTTGTGGCCCAGTCTGGCAACGGTGACTTCAGCCTCCGTCACCGCGTCCTTCATGTCCTCGCTGAATGAGAGTCTACCGCATACTTCGCATACGTAGTGTTTCCGTCTGCCGTCTGTTTCGCAGGTCGGTTCAGAGGCTTCCACCAGCTTCACTTCGTGTGCGCCCGGCTGGTACTTGCCCTCATACACGGTCTTCGTGCGGTGGCAGAGCGAGCAGGTATATTCCGTGGAAGCCGGTTCGCAGCAGTTTGCGGCGTGCTTCTTGCTCTCCACGAGGGTAGGCTGTCCGCTTGCGTCCTTGTGCGTGCAGCCCTTGGTGAAGTAGCCCGTAGTATAGTTGGCATGTGTCTTGTCTGTCACGTTTGCATCGTATGGTATGGCACCGACAAGATTTACACATCCATCAAACATTTCACGGTGAGCATCTTGGGCTTTCTCTGTAGAGAATGCATCCGTCACGTATATAGTCTTCAGATTCTTGTCATACTCGAAAAGATACCTCATATTTCCCACGTTTGAGGTATTGAACGACGAGAGGTCAAGCTCCTTGATGCTCGACATTCTGTAGAACATAGACATCATGGACTGTACCTTATCCGTATTGAAATTCGAGAGGTCTAATTCCTCCAGATCCTCACACCCGGAAAACATCTGTACCATCACTTGAACCTCGCTGGTGTCGAGATACTGCATTCCGATTATCTTCTTGAGCGATCTGAATCCGCCGAACCATTTTGAAAGATTAAGCGGCTTGAAGGTGGCAAACGACTCATCGAATTCTGCTATCACAACCTTTTTCGTACAATCGGCATTTTCCCACGCCCTGTCGTACGAGTTGCTGTTGGTGATAAAGAATACCATCTGGTTGTCGCCAAAGGGTCTCGCCACCTTGTCGTAGTAGAAGGTCATCCTATTGGTTTCCGTATTACACACGGCATACGGAGTGTTCTCTTCCATCTCCACTACATCGGTGGATAACTTTATGTCGGTCAAGTACACCCTGTCTTCGTATTTTGAAATATTCGAGTCCTTGCCGTAACAGAATTCCACTTTGTGATTGCCGGCGGAAAGCGCCAACGAGAACTTGCCTTCCATTTCGCCGGATTCTTTGAATACGGTGTAGCCGTCGACCCTTACCGTGAACGTATCAGTGTTCTTCTCCGACCCCACCTTGTAGCCGAAGGTGATCTGATACGTGGACCCGGCTTCCACCTCAAGGCTGAAAGCCGAAGACGAATTGTCCACTTCCTTGTTGCCGGACATAAGCGTGTAGCCTTCCATGTCGGAAGCCACCCATGGTATGTCAATGTCCTCCGAGGATTTCAACGTCACTCCTTCGAGCGTGAGATGCGAATCGGCCACCGACTGCGCAACGGCGCTCCCGGGCAGCAGACAGCACATCAGCATAAGGACTGCGAGGAATAACAGTGTCCCTCCCCTGTTCTTTTGGTTAATGTTTCTCTTCATTTTCATTTTGTTGTATTTAAGAAGGTTTTTAGATAATATTTAAGAAGGTTTCTATATAATAATGTACTGATACGGTAGTGCCGCATCGGATGTTTTTCTTTGCATTATAAGTTAAAACTATCATCCAAAATTACACAAAATATATCAAACGAGGTGTCCACTTTGTCCCTCAAGGTGTCCACTTCCTATGATTTAGGTGTCTGATTCCCCAAATCAGACACCTAAATCCCACGATTCCACCGTTTTTTCACTTTGGTTGGTAATGAAAAATGTCCAGTTCGATGTCCGCTTGAAATTGAAAGTCGGAACATAGAACTGGACATTATGTTTATTTATTCAACTGTTTCTGGTTCTTCGTCATCATCATCATCGTCTAATGGAATATCGTCGATGGGAACCTGACGGTTGATGGCTGCATTGAATGAGATTACCGTCTCAGAGCGTGACAGTCCGAGGGGCTGCAGCTTGTCATGGATGACGTTAAGCAGATGATGGTTGTTTCGGGCGTAAATCTTGATGAACATATCGAAGCCTCCCGTCGTGTAGTGGCATTCCACTACCTCAGGAATCTTACGCAGTTCGTCCACCACGTCATCGAACTTGGCGGGGTTCTGCAGATAGAGTCCGATGTATGCGCAGGTCTCGTATCCCACTTTCTCAGGGTCGATAATGAATCGCGATCCCTTCAGAATGCCGAGATTGGTGAGCTTCTGTATGCGCTGATGTATAGCGGCTCCGCTGACATTGCATGAGCGTGCTACTTCAAGGAATGGTATACGGGCGTCTTCTGCGATAAGACGGAGGATTTTCTTGTCGAGTAAATCTAAATTGTGATGTGCCATTTGCTATAGATTATATTTATGCTGCAAAGGTATAAAAAATGTCAGAAATAGCAACGATATTTAGTTGAAAAGTTACAATCTGTTATTATCTTGTTTGTGTTTTCCACAAAATTGTTCTTTATTCAACCGTTTTCTACTCTTTCTTCTGTTCTGCCGAATAGCTAATCCTCCTGACATCAGCCTTGCGTAGCGCCTGCTTCACGCTTGTGATTAGCGACATGGGCGTCTGGCGGTCAGCCTTTATGGACACCATCATGTGCTCGCGATCTTCAGCCGACATGCGATTGCGCTCGTCTGTCATATATCCGGCTATGTCGGAGGGCGACGCCAGCTTGTCGTTGAGTTGTATTCTCTGCGTGCTGTCCGACTGCTGGCTGAGGGTTCCGATATAGACGTAAGACACTGCCGACTTCTTTGTGAGGCGTGTCAGTTCGGTTCCCTGCGGCACGGTGTAATGCACCTTCAGCGTCACCTTGCGCATGTGCGTCACTACGATGAAGAAGAAGAGGATGGTGAAGATGAGGTCAGGGAGCGACGAAGTGTTGAGTTGCGGTACGCCGCGCTCGCCTCTACCGAATGATTGTCTCATATCTCGCCTCCTTCCTTTGATGCGTTAGCCTGTGCGTCGTCGGTTTCGTAAGTCTCGGCAATGTGCTGCGGACATTTCTCTCGCACGCTCTTCTTCTCGTCTTCGGTGCAAGAGGCGTAGGCATGATGATACATCTTTTGTGCCAAATCGTTGCGCACCTTATTGTATGCCGCTACAATCTCGTCCTCCAGCTGGAAGTACGTGTTGTATCCGGATTTGGGATTAGTGTCTATATATATAATGTGGTCTGACGCACGTGGCGTTATGAAGCGTGCTATCTTCTCACGCAGTCCCTTCACCTCTACGGTCTTGTCGTTCATCGTGATGGTGTTGTCCGCACCAATCTTGAACGACAGTGTGTTCTCACGGCTCACCTCCATAGCGTCCGACATATCTTCCTCGTCATTGTCAGCGGGCGGCAGTTGTCTTACCAGTCCGCGGTCGATGTCCATAGAGGACGTGACGAGGAAGAAGGTCAGCAACATGAACGATATGTCGGCTGTTGACGTGGTGTTGAGTGATGGTACTGTATGTTTTCTGCGTTTAATGAGCATCGTCTTTTGGTTTTGTTTTTACTTTTTCCTGATGTAGCGTGTGGCTCCGAAGACAACGGCTGCTGCCGCTGCAACCATCATCACCAACGACGCTCCGACAAACATTCCTGCCGTGCGAAGCCAGAATGTGTCGGCATATCGCTCGCCGTTAATGGTCAGCGGAGTGGTGTCGCTGAGGAGGAAGCAGAGGAGCATTACGGCTGCGAAGCCTCCTGCCACGCATAAGGATATGCGGCGAGCCGGAACGTTATTGACAACGCGGTTAGCGTCGCTGTTCTTTCGCACGCTCCTTATCAGTCCCCACGTCATGAGCACTACGGCGGCGATGGTGAGGACAATCATGAAGCTGACGAGCACGCCGGTAAGCAGCGGCGCGTTATATTCGGGGTCTTCCTCATAAGGCATATCGTAACCGATGAGCCAGAAGAGGATGAAGATAACCGCCGAAAGAGCCACTATGACATAGAATATGCGGCTCGATATCTGTTCTGTGGTCAAAAGCCGCCAGTCTGAAATCTTCTTCATAAATGTGAATTTGAATGATGTTGAGCGGATTCTACGTGCGTCTTATTTCTTGTATTTCAGAATAGAGTCGAGCAGGGTGATGGCGCTTTCCTCCATCTGTGATGTCAGATGGTCCACCTTTGAGAGAATATAGTTGTAGAAGAGTTGCAGGATGAGCGCCACGATGATACCGAAGATGGTGGTGATAAGCGCCACCTTCATACCCGCAGCCACAATGGTAGGGTTGATGTCGCCAGCCAGCTGAATCTGCTCGAACGCCATAACCATACCGATGACGGTGCCGAGGAATCCGAGTGACGGCGCCATGGCAATGAACAGCGTAATCCATGAGCAGCCTTTCTCAAGGTTGGCAGCCTGCACGGTGCCGTACGCAGCCACCGATCGCTCGATGTCTTCGATGCTGGTGTCGATGCGGAGAAGTCCCTGATAGCATATTGACGCCACCGGTCCGCGGGTCTCGCGGCATTGTGTCTTGGCGCCTTCTATGTCGCCTGCCTCAATCTTCGCGTCTATCTCCTTCATGAATTTCTTCGCATCAATCTCCGAAAGGCTGAGATATATGATGCGCTCAATGCAGAAAGCCAAGCCGAGAACAAGGGCTATGGCTACGAACGACATAAACGAAGCTCCACCTTCTACGAACTTCTGCTTCAGCACTCTGTGGAAACCACCGCTCTCTTCCGGCGTTATCTCCTCAGCGTCGAGGGACGAAACGGTGTCGGTGGCAGCCTCCAAAAGATTGGCTGAGTCGGCAGCAGCTGCTAATTTTGCGTCCTTAGCCTTGTCTGCAGCGGTTGTAGTGTCGGCTGCCGTAGCTGCGGCTGTCGGTTTGTTGGGGGTGGTGTTGGGGGCTGAATTTACGTCTGTAGCGTAACATAAACACATGGCAAGTGTGGCTATGCCCATTGCCAGTCCTCTGTGTTTCAGAAAAAATCTTGTCATATTCTTTTTATATTCAGATTGTTCACAAGCTGCAAAGTTACGTATATTTTGGAATGTAGCGTAAGAAAGTCGTTGAAATTAAGGTGCGTCAACATTATTTTCTTTACTTTTGCATCATTATTCACCAGTATATAATATGCAACAATCGTTTGTTCCAGACCCATGTCAGGCTGAAGTGATAGCGGCATGCGGCGGTTTTCATCTTGTGCTTGCACCTCCGGGATGCGGCAAGACACACATTCTTACAGAGCGCATACGTTATGCCCACGAGAAGGAGGGCGTGGCTTATGAGGACATGTTGTGCCTGACGTTCACCAATCGTGCTGCCCGTGGCATGATGGAGCGCATCGCTGGCAACATCACGGACGACGGCGTTGAGAATGTATTCGTGGGAAACGTCCATCGTTTCTGCTCCAAGTTTCTCTTCTCCAACGGCGTCATACCTGCTGAGTCGAGTGTCATTGACGAGGACGATGGCATCTCCATCCTTGCGCGTTTCGCTGGTGAGGACGAGTATGTCGTGCTCTCCAACTATGCCAAGCGACGTGAATATAGCGACGTGTTCCACCTTGAGAGCATGATGCATCAGATACGCCATGGTTATCCGAAGGACCTGCGTGTTCATCCGGAATGTATCAGTCCGAGCGACATGGCTGCTCTTCGACGCATCTGCGAGGTGACGAAGCGTCCGTTTGACGCTGAGGCTATGACGGACATCTATGACCATCCCGACACTTATCGCGACATGGCTCAGTCTGACACCACCGACTATGGTGAGCGCCAGAGCATCATGAGTATGCTCCGCAAGATGACGCTTGCACAGCAATATCGCGGATATAAGAACCAGAACCGTCTGCTCGACTTCCAGGACTTGCTTCTTCTTACCTACGACACGCTTGTGACTGATGCGGAGACCAAGACGTACAAGCGTTATCCTTGGATTCAGGTGGACGAGGTGCAGGACCTCAATCCGCTTCAGATGGCTCTCATAAAGCTGCTCACCTCACGTCCTTTCCACACCGTTATGTTCCTCGGCGACGAACAGCAAGCCATCTTCTCCTTCATGGGAGCCAAGATGGACACGCTCTCTGCCATCAAGGAGCGTCCGGCGTGCCAGCTCCATCATCTTTCGGTCAACCATCGTTCGCCGGGTTATCTCCTCGACATATTCAATACGTATGCGGCGGAGGTGATGAACATCGACCCTGCTTTGCTGCCGGAAGTGGGCGGAAACCATAATCTGACGTTGACAGGAAACGAACTCAAGATTATCTATTCGGACAACTTCGACCAGGAGGTGCGCAACTGCGTGCAGTTCGCTTCCATGCTCAGCACCAACTTCCCTGAGTCGACAACTGCCATTGTGGTGAATGCCAACAGCGACGCCGAGGTGCTCAGCAATGAGCTTCATCGTTGCGGCATCGGTCATTTCAAGGTGTCGGGCACTGACGTTTTCTCTACGCCGGAGGTGAAGCTCCTGCTTGCCCATCTTGGCGTGCTCAACAATGAGTTCAGCTTTATGTCGTGGTCGCGCATTGTGAAGGGACTGCGAGTTTACGAAGGCAATGCCACCGCCCGCGGCTTCGTAAGGGCATTGTTTGATCGTGCCATCCTTCCTTCCGACCTCCTGCGCTATGACGGCACCACCACTTATCTCAGCCGCTTTGTCCGTCATTACGAAGAGGACACCATCGTGGTGTTCGATACGGAGACAACCGGACTGAACGTATTTGAGGACGATATCCTTCAGATAGCTGCCGTGAAGATGCGTGGCGGCGAGGTGGTGGAAGGTTCGGCTTTCACCGTATACATTGAGACTGACCGTCCCATCCCGTTGATGCTCGGCGACATCCCTAATCCTATCATCGAGGAGCGCAAGCATCACACGCTGCTCTCGCATGCTGATGCTCTCAGACAGTTCATGGAGTATGCTGACGGTTGCGTGCTGCTCGGACATAACGCCGATTATGACTATCATATTCTCCACTTCAATCTACGAAGATATCTGCCCGAATCAGACCTGCAGACTTCCCATCCCGCTTATCTCGACTCGCTGCGCCTCGTGCGTCTGCTCCATCCCGAACTAAGAGAGCACAAGCTGAAATATCTGCTGACGGCGCTTGGGCTGGAAGGCACCAACTCTCACCTTGCCGATGATGACGTCAACGCCACGCAGAACGTGGTGAAGCATTGTTACGGCAAGGCTAAAACGAAGTTAGAGGAGCAGCAGCGCTTCCTTACGGACAAGCGAGTGGTGCAGCGTGTGGAGACGTTCCGCCGCAACTATCGCGACACGTATCTCACCGCCCTCTCACGTCTTTACGATACGGACGGCGCAGACACGCAGAAGCCAGCCCTCGTGACGGAGATGCTGCGCTTCTACGATTATGCCGTTAAGGAAGGATTCGTGCTGGAGGTGGATGCTTTGCGCTACATCGTAGCTTATCTCTCAGCCGACATGATTGACGCAGAGGCTGAGCCTTCGCTTTACGCCCAGCTGTGCAGTCACATGATGGAGATAAGCACGCTGAAGGAAGCCGACCTATGCGGAAGCGGCAGCCTTGGCGAAACCATCTTCGTCACGACCATACATAAGGCGAAAGGCTTGGAGTTTGACAATGTAATAGTATTTGACGCTATTGACGGACGCATCCCCAACTTCTACAGCCGTGGCAATCCCCGCCAACTGGCAGAGGACGCCCGCAAGTTCTATGTGGCTCTTTCGCGAGCCAAGCGCCGTCTCTACGTATCGCAATGCCTTCACCGCATGGATTATCATAACATGCCGCACGAAGTGTTTCTCACGCCGTTCATGAAGCCCATAGCCAAATACTTCAAAACCGAAAAGTTATCATAACTCTAAAAACTCTCAACCATCAACTCTCAACTCTCAACCCTCAACTTTCCTCAGGCTATACTCTCCGTGCTTGTCAAACACAATCCAGTAGAGAATGGGGAGAACCGTCGCTATGAGCACCATTGAGATGAGCGTACCGAAGAAAATCACGGCACCCATCGGCGACCATAGCGTGTTGTTCTCAAGCATCATCGGCAGTACGCCCACCGAGGCTGCTGCCGATGTGAGGAAGATGGGGCGCATGCGTCGTTCGCCGGCTTGGAAAGCGGCGTCGCGAACGGACAGTCCCTTGTCGCGGCGAAGCTCCTCGGCATAGTCGAGCATGATGATGCCGTTGCGCACGAGGATGCCCATAAGGCTTACCACGCCAAGCACACATGTGAGGCTGACGTCATAGCCCGTTATGCACAGGCCGATGGCAGCGCCGAAGATGCAGAGCGACATTGAGGAGAGATTCACCAATGCCAGGCTGATGCGCTTGAAATGGAAGAGGAGGATGAAGAAGATGATGAGCACCGCAATCATCACTCCCGACATCACCTGTGGCAAGGTCTCGGCGTCCTTCTCCGGCATGCCGCCCATTTCCCATTTAAGGTCCGGGCAGCGTTCGGACAGCTCTTTGCCAAGCTTGGCAGCCAGCTTGTCAGCGTTATATCCGCGCATCGGTTCGCCGATGATGGATATGGTGCGCACGCCGTTGCGTCGTACGATGCTGCCGTCATGCCATGAGGGCGTTATCTTCGCCAATTGACGAAGAGGCACGCTCGTAGTTCCTCCCATCACGGGTATGTATTCGTTAGCCAGACTACTGTCGTTCTCCGACTTGAGCACCATCTTTACAGGATAGTCGCCCTCCCAAAGCGTCGATATCGGCAGACCGTCGCCGAAGTGAATGGCAAGATTAGCCGAAAGGATGGTCTTGTTTACGCCCAGACGGTTGGCTTCCGTATAGTCAGGCGTGACGCGGATGCTTGGCAGCGGGTCCTCAAAGTTGGTCCTGACCAGATGTATTCCCTCTATGTCGCGCATACAGGCGCTCACCTGCTTGGCAGCCTTCTTCAGATCGCTGATGCTGTCTGCGCTCACCCTGATCTCGATGGGGTAGGTGGCAGAGTTATAGTCCATCTGCTTGAAGCGCACACGGCAGTCGGGGAAGTAGTCAGAATAGCGGTCTGCATACTTGTTGAGCACCTTGTCTGTGGCGTCGTTGTCCGTGGTGTTGACAATGAACTGCGCAAAGTTAGGACCGCCAATCTGCGGTGCGTAGGTGGTATGGAAGCGTGGCGATCCTTGTCCGATGAACGTCGTCACGGAGGTCACCAAGGAGTCGCGCTGCAGGATGTGCGCCATCGAGTCAGCCACTTGTGCCGTCTTGTTGGCGGTGGTGCCGTTAGGAAGATAAAACTCCACGGCAAACTGGTTGCGTTCGGCTATAGGCATCATTCGCTGAGGCAGACCGGCGAACAGCACGGCTCCTATTGCCACCAATGCTCCGCCCGTCAAGAGCGTGATGCGAGGATAAGCGAAGCAACGTGTCAGCAGCCATGTATAGCCCATCTGCAGATAGTCGAGCGGCTTCTTCCTTGCGTTAGGTTTCGGACGGCTGTTAATGCCCTTGTGTATCACTCTGTATTGCAGGTAAGGCGTGAGCAGGATTGACACGGTGAGCGAGATGCTCAGAATGATGAACATCGCCCAAGGAAACGACTTTACGAAGTCGCCCATGTCGCCGTGCATCGTTATGAGGAAGGGGAAGAACGTCAGCGAGATGCTCAGCGTGGCGGAAAGCACGGACATGAAGAACTCTCTCGGAGCGGCTATGGCGGCATGCCAGCGTGACATGCCCTGACCGAGCTTCTCCATGTAGTTGTCGATGATGACCACGGAGTCGTCCACCACCATGCCGAGCGTAACGATAAGGGCTGCTAAGGTGACGGTGTTCAGCTCCATCCCGAAAAGATAAAACAGACCCACCGATGAGAAAATGGTGATAGGGATGCTCAGAGCCGACACCTCTGCCACACGGCGCGGCATCAGCAATATTACGACCACGATGACCGATATGACCGACGTAAGAAGCTCGCGGAGGAAATTGAGCACCGACTCGCTCACCACCTTGCTCTGGTCCGTAATGGTGGTAATGCGTACGTCGTCCGGCAAGGTCTGCTCAAACTCGTCCAGCGCCTTGTGTACGTCCTTTCCCATCTTCACGATGTCGTTGCCGGGGCGCATCTCTATGGAGAGCAGCACACACTTGTTGCCGTTACTCTCGATGTACTTGTTCTGCTTTGGATATTCGCGTGTGATGTGGGCAATGTCCTTCAGTCGGACGATGTTGCCCTTAGGATCGGAATAGACAATCTGTTCTGCCACGTCACGCTCGTTGTTGTACGAGTCGTCCACGTGGATGGGCAGGCAGAGATTGCCCGCGTCGAGGCTTCCGCTCACCGTGGTGAAGCCCTGCAGAGCCAGCTGGTTGAGTATCTTAAAAGGACCTGTGCCATACTTGGCCAACTTGTTCTGGTCCAGATAGATGCTTATCTGTTCGTTCTGCAGTCCGTACGTGCGCAGATTGGATATGGCGTCGATGTGGCGCAGCTTATCCTTCAGATTGTCAATGTAAGTGTTCAGCTCGCGATACGTCTTCTGCTTGCTCTCCATCGTTATGAGCAGGGCAGAGGTCTCGGCTATGTCGTCCACGGCTTGCAGGGCAATGACGCCTGACGGCAGCGAAGCCTTGAAGGTCTGCAGCCCGTGCTTGAACTTGCTCCAGAAAGCGTCCTTGTCCTCCACGTTGTCGTTGAGTTCGAGGAAGACAATGAGCATGCCGTCCTTGCTCTGCGTGTATGTCTTCTTCTTGTTCACCTCCTTGTAACCGAAGATGAAGTTCTCCAATGGCTTTGCCACACGCTGCTCCACCTCTTCGGAAGTGGCGCCGGGATAGACAGCCACGCAGGCTCCCTGACGAACCGTGAACTGCGGCATCTCCTGCTTCGGCATCAGAACCAGTCCCATAATGCCGAGAAACACGAGCATACCCATGAGCAATATCACGATGTTGTGGTTGCACATGGCAGACTCGATGAACGAACGCTTTATCACCCTATTGGGTTTTCTTGTTATGCGTCGCTTGATATGGTCGCGCATAGCAGTGTTTTCCTTATCCGTCTTCTCCATATCCTTATTTCTTCGCATTCTTTTGTGTGTTCACCTTCATGCCTTCAGACACCTTCTGCTTGCCGTTCACAATAACCTCGTCGCCGGAGTTAAGACCTGAGAGTATGACGACGTCATTGCCTTCGAAGCCTCCCGCCTCCACGGGCTGCTGATGAGCCTTGCCCTTGACGACGGTCCACACGAAGCGCGAGTTGTTGACGTCCAGCTCGATGCTTTGTGCTGGGACGGTGATGTGCGACGAGGCAACCCCGCCGTTGAGCACCTTGGCGTTGCAGACCATGCCGGGGAGCAGACGCCTTTGGCTGTTGGCGATGCCCACCTTTATTTCGTAAGTGTGTGATATGGGGTTGGCGTCGATGCCTTTCTCGGATATGGCGCCAATAAACTCGGCGTTGCCCAATGCGGCAACTGTTATCCTTACCTTGTCGCCGATGTGGAGATGCGAAATCTCTGCCTCGGGCACGGATATCTTGGCGTTCACGTTGTTGACGTCAGCTATCTTCAGAACCGGTTGACCTGGAAGTACATACGTTCCAAGGTCGGCTTCCTTTGAGGCTATCACTCCGCTGAACGGGGCTGTGATGGTGGAGTGGGTGAGCTGTTGTCTGGCAATGCCTTCAGCAGCCTTCGCCTGCTCCAGCTTGCTCTCTATCTCCACCCATCGTATGTCCGATATGGTTCCGGCTTTGTGAAGAGGCAGAAAACGGCGGTAAGCGTCCTGCGCCTGATGTAGCGTGGCAAGCGCACTCTTATGCGCTTCCTTCAGCGTAGTGGGGTTGATGGTGGCAAGCGTCTGTCCACGACTTACCTTATCGCCTTCGTCCACACGGATGGAGGTGATGTTTCCGCCAAGCTCGAAGCTGAGCGTCGAACCGGTCTTTTCCTCAATGGTGCCCACATAGTCGTTGGTCTCGCCGTTGGCGTAGCTGCCAACGGTAAGCGTCTCCACCTTCACGGGCGCCTTTTCCGTCTTCTTTTTCTGCTCGGAGCATCCCGTCAGCACAATGCAGCCGACAAGGAACGCAGCAAGCCATCCTCTTAAACAATCAAATTTTCCCATAATATATATTGTAAAAATCGGCGGTAAAACTACAGTTTTCAACACATATTACAAAGGAAACCTCACGATTTCTTGACCGTATTAAGATTATTTAATCTAAGTATAAGCTCTTGTAACCACTCGGCACATGCCTTCTTGTCTGATAACATGTTCTTCATGTCTAAAAAAACATGTCTTTACAAGATTCTTTTTTTAACGACAATAGAGACAACTTTTGTGTACAATGTATTTGTTTCAATGCGATGCCTTTGTTTCAATGCGAAGCCTGTTGTCTCTATTGTCTCTATTGTCGTTTTAATAATCTGTCCATGCAAATATCGTACAAAGAGTAAAAAGCTGTTACAAAATAAAAATCAATTATAGAGAATCAAAAAGCTGTTTTTGTGTGGTTTTGTTGCATTTGTGACACCATGATTTATCTTTACAGCCTCTTTTGCATTCCAATAGTAACGCTATAAGAGTGAAAAAGAGGCTGTATTGCATGACATGAGAGGCTGTGTTGGAGTGTAAAAGAGGCTCTATAGCAGCCCAATGAGGTTTGTTTGGCTTCGTCAACCATTGCACACTTCTCTTCTTGGCAGCATAATATGCTGTATATCAGCATACTATCGCTACACGCTCAAAACTCAAGAATTTCGCACTAAGGATTTCTTTGTGCGCTGAACGAGGAGTATTGAGCATTAGAAATGCAAATATTGTGTAGGCATAACCGCCGTCCGAATTAGGAATTTAAAAGGTTTGTCCGATTTTCATGGAAAAGTTGCATGTTCTCAAAAAATGTCTGTATCTTTGTAAAGACATGAAGTATGACTGCTTCTTGATGATGGCGATGGTGAGGATATTGAAGGAGAACTTCAAGGCGAATGACAACCAAATTTAAAAACAACCGGAAAAATATGGAATCAAGGCAATATACATTCAACAACTCCACGCTTACGGTCAAGTTCGGCAACATTCTTGACACAAAGGCAGAGGTTATTGTCAGTTCGGATGACAGTTCTGTCACAATGGGTGGCGGCGTTTCGAGAGCTATTCTTAGGGCTGGCGGTGACATTATTATGGAGGATGCGCAGAAGATGTGTCCTGTGCCACTTGGTGATGTGGTCGTAACCACGGCAGGTAAGCTGGAAAGGCAAAAGTATGTATACCATTGCATCACAATAGACAAGAAACGGGGAATGCAGATTATGGCCCGTCAAGTAACAGAAGAGGATGTCTTGAATTATCTTCTTCAGCATGCCGTGGACAAGTGTTTCAGGCTGATGCTGGCAATGGACCTCACATCCATAGCTTTTCCTGCTATCGGCGCTGGCGCGGCGCATATTCCGATAAGAAAGGTGATTGAGCAGATGTCTGTCGCTATAGCGCACAATCTGGCATCCACCAACAAGCCCCTGAACGTCGAGCTGTATTTATACGACTTATACAGCATGTATTCTGAGTCTGATTACATAACGCTCTTCGAAAGCCTTGCGGCAAAAGCGGCATTGGTGGAATACAAGAAGGGAGTGGCCGACGAAGATAATGTACATGACGTCGTTGCAATAAACAAGGACATCACTCTTCCTGCTCGCAGCACTATGAAACATGAGGTGTTTATTAGTTATTCCAGAAAAGACCGGGCGGTAGCCGATTGTCTTTGTGACTTTCTGAAAGAAAACGATATTGAGTATTGGATTGATAAGGAGGGTATATTTAGCAGCAGTAATTATAAGGAGCTTATTGTTGATGCAATAGAGGTGTCTAAAGCTGTTATATTCATTAGCTCTGTCAACTCCAACTCTTCCATCAATGTTATACGCGAGATAGGATACGCCGTGAATATGAACAAGCCCATACTTCCACTTATGCTTGACGATGCGCCTTATGCGAAGAGTATACGTCTTGATATCTCCGACATTGACCAAATAGACTTTAAGAATCCTGCAAAGTCAAGCAAGAAACTCATTACAAGCTTGATGTATGTGGTGAATAAGTAGAATGCCGATCGTTACTAAAAGTTGGCATTAATGACTTCGTACTCTCTGCACTCAATAAAACAATAAATGGACACGCTCGCCTTCGACCTGGACGTCTGAACTCATTGTTCAACAAAGGCGATGACGAGCGTGTCACAGTATGCTGCGATATGGAGACATAAGCTTTTTGATATGGTATTTGGCATTAATAGAATAATGTCAAATACGAATATCATATAAGTACATACTGCATTCTACAACCGCTTATTACAACCCTGCAAAATACGTCTTCAATGCCTCCACATATTTCATCATGGCATTGCGCCCCGTGTCTGTCATCTTGCAGATGGTTCGGGGTTTTACGCCCGAGCCATCTGTAGTCTTTGATATATAGCCTGCTGTGACCAGTTTGTCCAACTGTACACTAAGGTTGCCTGACGTCGATTCTGTCTTTTCCTTGATATAGTTGAAGTCTGCTTCCTCTACATTCAGCAGAATCGACATTACGGCAAGACGCAACTGGCTATGTAGTAATGGATCCAACTCTTTCATTATTGTTGCTTTTTTGCTTTGAAGTTAAGGATATGTCCGGGGATGATAAGGGTAATGACAAAGGACAAGACCATCTGTCCCATCTGCATAATACTGATAACTTGTTCACCACAAACAAAGTCGCGAAGCAGTCCTGTGCCAATCACTACACCAAGAAGTCCGCACATCTGTATCGACTTCTCCTTAAGTATTACGCCTGTGGTGTATGTGCCAATACCCGGCAACAACATACCCAACAAAAACATTCCATTCCAACTCCTTACTTCTCCGAAATGTAAAAGGCAGCTAATGGCGTAGACTGCAAACACGGCACTAATAATAGCCCACACATTATTTATAGTGTTGCTTGCATAAGTGCTTGCCACATGACTCTTGCGCTTTGCCTTGTAGGTCTTTATGCCTGAGGCTGTGAATCCAGCTATAGGTATGGCCATGTACAGCCAAGCAAATCTTGGGTCGTTGGTTGCGAGCAGCATGACGATTACTGCCAACGATATTGCTGCACTAAGGTAGCCCCACATAAGGAAACTGTCACCATTGCCTACAGACAAATCCTTCTTAGTCTGATTTATCATTCGAGTGATAAGCTCAAGACTCTCCTGCTCCGAAATCTTCTTCTCTTCCATTTTTTCTTACTTTATTGCGACACACTTATTGCCTATATCAAACGCGATGTGCCAGGTTAAACACTTAGTTTATTTTATAAACCATCTTTGGAAAAAGAGAAGCAAGGAGGTCGACTCTCACTTGCTTTAGCCAGCATTATTCTCTTCTAACACTAATGATTACGGTTGCAAATTTAGCTTAGTTTATTTTATAAACCAAATGATTTGCAATAAAATAACCATTATTTAACCTTTGTTTACAATAGATCAGAACTTTACTATTTGCTCAGCAACGTTTAGTGCCATAGCCGTTTCTCCTGGCAGATGGAACAAGGCTTTGCGTCTTTGCAGTTCTTCATATAGCTGCAAGGCTTTCTTTTCGTCTTTGTTATGCTATTAATACTGCAATGGCTGCACCTATTAAGCCACCGCAAAATATTCCTGCCAAAAGTTTCAGTATTTTTCCCATTTTTATTGTTTTGTGGACAAAGGTATTGATTTATAGTCTAAATAGCATATTTAACTAAAGATATTTAAATATTTATGTCGGTATTTGGTTGTAAATAAAGAAATATCTATATTTGCCGTATGATTACAGAATATGGCATTGAGGCTAAGTCGAATAAAGAGATCATCTCCGAACTTGGCGGTAGGTTTAAAGAATATCGGCTCTTCAGCAATCTCACTCAGAAGGAGGTTGCTGCAAAGTCGGGTGTGAGTATATTTACCATCAGCCAATTTGAAAAAGGCGAGGTAGGCAATATAGGCTTTGGCACTATCTTGTCATTGCTGAGGAGTATTGGTTTTATTGCCGAGGCAGAAAAGTTGCTGCCCCCATTGCCGGTGTTGCCTACTCAAATAGCAAAAGCAAAAGACAAGAAAGAAAGGGTAAGACATGAGAGATAATATTGTGCAAGTAAGCATTTGGGGAAAGAATGTCGGTTTATTGTCATGGGACGATAAACGAGGATGTTCTTCGTTTCAGTTTGATAGGGATTTTATAAATAACGGTCTTGATATCGCTCCTCTTGTCGCTCCGTTAAGTTCTGCTATTGTGCAAAGAGGATTCCCCGTTTCTGGTAATAAAGAAAAGCCATATTATGGTCTTCCGGAATTTATAGCCGATTCTCTGCCAGACCATTGGGGAAATGTTGTTTTTCAGAAATGGCTCGAAGCGAACAATCTGCACACTCGTCAAATTAATGCTGTAGATAGACTTTCCTTTATAGGCAAGCGGGCTATGGGGGCATTTGAGTTTCAGCCTGCTCATATTAAAGAAGATGCTTCTACTGATATCAAACTATCTTCGTTATACGAATTGGCAAACAGAATATTCAATGACAGACAGAATGTATCCATAGATATGAGCAACGGGCTGATTATTGAGGACCTCTATAAAGTAGGTACTTCAGCAGGAGGACAACGTCCTAAAGCAATTATAGCCATTGACGAAACTACTGGCGTTATTCGATCAGGTCAGGCTGACTTACCGCAAAGCTTCAAACATTATATATTAAAATTTGATACAGGTAAGCCTGATGATTTTCCATTCACAAAGATTGAAATGGCTTACTATATGATGGCAAGGGATTGTGGTATAGATATGATGCCGTCAAGATTAGTAGAGATTGAAGGCACACAGAACTTCCTCACTCAACGATTCGACAGAGTAGACGGAATCAGAATACATACTCAGACAATGGCTGCAATGAGTTCGTTTGCAGATACATACGAAGATCTTTTTGTTATCGGTAGAAAGATAAACCTTACTGCTGAAGAACAGACACAACAATACAGAAGGATGGTGTTTAATATACTTGCTGGGAATGTGGACGACCATACTAAGAATTTTTCTTTTCTTATGTATCCCAATGGTGAATGGCACATTTCGCCTGCATACGATTTGATTTTCTCTATTGACCCTGATTCTCGTTTCTTCCGTAACCATGAGTTGTCAGTTCGCGGTAAGCGCAATAATATAACAAGGAAAGACTTGATTGATTTTGCCAAGGCACAGGACATAAAGAACCCTGCCAATATTATCGAGCAGACGATAGAGGTGGTCAAGAAGTTTGATGATTATGCCGAACAAGTTGGTGTAAGCGAATATTGGATATCCCGAATACAAGATATACTAAGCGATAATCAAGTCTTAAAAAACACCGATTAATAAGAAAAAGGAAATTTCTGCACATCTGATGATTTATCGGATCGGTCAATGCTATTGTCTTTAAACGAAAGCATTAAGGCATAATTATACTCAAAGAAGAGCGTTAAAACATGGATATTTGGAAAAACCATTGTATATTTGCAATAAGAAACAAAAATCCATAGCTATGGTAGAGACAAACAATAGAAGATTGCCCAATAGACAACGATACTTTGGAGACTTCGGATGTGACAGGAGGAGGTGCTATCTTTAATGCCATCGGTTGTAGGGTGGAAGTAGAGAAGATGATTGCTACGGGCAGAATAGACATGGTGGTGGAAACAACCAACTTCATCTATGTCCTTGAATTGAAGCTAAGCAACAACGGTGGTATTGACGCAGCAACTGAACAAATAAGAACCAAGCAATATACCGAGCCATTCAAAGCCGATAAACGAAAAGTCGTTGCTCTTGCCATAGAACTGGATGACAAGGGAAAGGGACTGGTGGATTGGAAGGAAGTGTAAATCTTTTGAGGGTCTGTCAAAATAGGAGTTAGAGGAAGTTAAGAAGAAGTTAATCCATCTACGATTGATGGAAGTTAACAGACAAATGCTTTATTTTCAGCAATTTTGCGTTTATGAAAAAGCGGTTACCTATCATACTTCTCAATTTCTCTGGAGTATACGATTATGAGTCGTTCGCTTCAGAGAAGGGCATCGTGCACGTTGACTGTCGCGGGCTTAATGGTGTCGACTGTTATTGTGATGAGGAAGGACGTGAGGAGCTGCGTCGCTTGCTCGCTCCCTATCCTGCCAAGGCTCTTCATTTCATTGATTCGGGCGACTATCATTATCTTACGGAATATTGGGTGTCCAGGCTGCAAGAGCCGTTCTCGTTGATAGTTCTCGACCATCATCCCGACATGCAGCGACCGCAATGGGAGGGCGTTGTCTCATGTGGCGGTTGGGTGACGGATGTTTTGGAGAACAATCCCTTTGTAAGAAACATCATTGTTGTCGGTGCTTCAGACGAATTGATATCCCAAGTGCCCGAGCGTCTAAGAGAGAAGGTCTGGTTCTACAGCCAAGCCGAAATCAATCATCATCAAGCATGGCCCTCAAAGGCTGGCAAGCGGATACACGAACCCGTATATATCTCCATCGATAAGGACGTGCTGAGAAAGCAGGACGCCATTACCGACTGGAGCAACGGAGACATGTCACTCCTGCAGCTGCAAGCCGTGCTGCGCATCATCTATGCCAATGAGAAAGTAATTGGCGTGGACATAACCGGCGAATGCTCTGCCACCCTCGACTATCTCTCCGAAGTGAAGGACGCGTCGGTAAACAACAGAGCCAATGAGGAGCTGATGCAGATGATATTGTCTGAAAGCTAAGACAGAAGAATTATATGCCAAGTAAGTTGAACGGTACTAAGCAGGCATAGAGTGGGACGTTTGTCATCCAATCCTGGTCCTTGTATGGCAGCATTGAAAAACGTAGCCCTTTCAGTTCTGGATTGTTGGTGATGAAGGTGTGAAGTGACTTTGATTTTACGTTAACCTCCGCTTTCACCTCTATGGGTACGACGCGGTCATGCCATTGGGCAAGGAAGTCAATCTCTATCGTAGAGTTTTCCACTGCATGATAGTATAGCGAGATGTCTTGACTCTTCAGTTGGGTGAAAACAAACAACTCTGTAAAGGCACCCTTGTATTCTGAAAAAATGCTTTCACCGACAAGCATCGATTCGGCTGAAGTTTCTGCCATGGCTCCCATCAGCCCAACGTCAAGCATAAAAAGCTTGAAGGCGTTAAGGTCTTCGTAGAACTTGAACGGAAGACGTGGAGCGTTCACTCTCTGTACCTTATATGTCAGTCCTGCGTCTATAAGCCATTGTATGGCTAACTCGAAATCGGCAGCTCGAGCGCTTTTCTTCACTGCTCCATATATGAACTTCTTGTTCTCTTTGGCAAGTTGGGCAGGAATACTGTCCCATACCATGTTTATGCGAGGCACTTCTCGCTCTGGAGCATGCTTGGAGAAGTCGCGACGATAGTCTTGGATGATTTGCTTTTGGATGGATCGCACTTCCTGCAGTCCCTTTTGCTTTATATGCGCAAGAACTGCGGCAGGCATTCCTCCGACGTAATAGTATTGTCGCAACAAACTGATAAATTCGCTTTCGAGCAGGTTGATGACACTCCAGTTTCCGGCTTTCAGAATGTTTACCAGCTGTGGCTTATCCATGGCGTCGAGAAATTCTATGAAGTTCATCGGATAGAGACGTAATTCTTCCACTTTGCCCACAGGATAAGAAACTCCTCCATGGAGCGACAATCCCAACAAGGAACCTGCCACTATGATATGAATGTCAGGAACGTCCTCGCAAAAAAACTTTAATGTTTCCAATGCTTTGGGGCAGTCCTGAATCTCATCAAGAACCACGAGGGTGTCATTGGGAGTGATGTCTGTCTGGCTGATGGCTGAAAGAGCCATCAGCATATCGGTTGTGGATCCGCCTTTCTCAAACACCTCAACAGCTTTCTTGTTTCTGTCAAGACTGAAGAAAGCAAGCTTTTTATATTCGTTTTTACCGAAAGCTTGAAGTATATATGTTTTGCCTACCTGTCTTGCACCATTGAGAATAAGTGGTCTACGCCCTTCCTTGTTCTTCCATTCTATTAGCTTCTTATAGATGCTTCTTTCCATATTTTACACTTTTTCTGACGAATAATTACTGAAAGCGTACACTTTTTCTGACGAATAATCGTTATAACAGTACACTTTTTCTAACGAATAATATCGCAAAATTACACTTTTTCTGACGAATGACCGAGGATAAGGCTCTGTTTTTTATCATAAATAGGTATAATGGAGTATGGCTCTTGGGGCTCTAATGTTCTTCTAACACATTTCTAACGGGTTTCTAATAGCAAGCTTACTTAAAAATTCATATCTTTGCAAACAGAGATTTTAACACACACATACTCACTAATAATTAATAACTAATAAATAATAAAATGATGGGAATGTCTGATTATATGTTCAGAATAGGTTGCGCCTTTCTGATGGGCGCATTGATTGGTTTGGAGCGGCAGTTCCGTCAGCATAATGCCGGACTTCGCACCAACATCCTCGTTGCGTTGGCATCGGCTGCCTTCACGGTGTTGTCCGTAACGATGACCACGGATAGTGGCGACCCTTCACGTGTGGCGGCGCAGATTGTCTCGGGTATAGGCTTCCTGGGTGGCGGTCTTATTCTGAAGGAGGGATTCACCGTTAGAGGTCTGAATACGGCAGCGACGATATGGTGTTCGGCTGCATGCGGAACGCTTTCGGGCGTGGCTATGTATAAGGAAGGATTTGTACTGGTGATATTCGTGCTGCTGACGCATTGCCTGCTCCGACCCTTATGCAAGTACATTGTGAAGTGCACCACCAAGGTTTATCATTACACCATACGCGTGGAGTGTCAGCGAAGTGCGTCGGACCTGATTCAGAGCATCATCATGGACACGCTCGCCTTTAACAAGGAGGTGAAGATGAACTCGATGTTCTATAAGGGTGATGGCGAGAAGAACGTAATGGTATGCTGCGACATACAGATACTGGGCGAACACAAGGTATTGCTCGACCTTGTGGTGTCGCGTCTGCGCTCGCGTCCAGAGGTGAGCAGCGCTGGATGGGACAGGAGGGAAACGCCGCAGGAGGACTTCTAAGCTATTGTTCTTTAGACTTGCATTACTCTCTTTCGTGTTTACCGAGAGACTGTTACCTATATTTAGGTATTGCCGAAAATTGTGAAATGCTGTAACTTTGCAACCGCAATAAGAAAAGCGAATAAAAAACTAAGAATAATAGAAAGAAAAAAGAATGAAGCGTATTATTGCTCTTATACTGTTTGGCATTATGAATTTTTCGTTGTCCCAAGCCCAGACGTTCAGTGGCACGTATACTGCGGAATGGCAGTGGGACATGAACAAGAACACCAACTTTGTGAATCTGCTCAGACTGGAGCTTAACGTCCCGCTGTGGAACGGGGGCACCTTTGAGGCTGCCACGCTGCATGTGGCTAAGACCAACGACGGCATCATTGACGACTGGCAGGGCTTCTCCAACATTGAAGCTGACAATATGTTCGGCGGCATTGCCGTGCTGGGCTACATGCATGAATGGAAGGCGGGTCACGTGTTCGTGGGAGTGCGCAATGTGAATGAGGACTTCTTCACGTCTGACATAACGGCGCTCTTCACCAACAGCTCTTGCGGCATCGTGCCCACGATAGGGTCAAGTTATCCTATAGCCAATTATCCCTTCTCTGGACTGACGGTCTACTTTGACGTGCAGAAGGGAGGATGGCTGTTCCGCAACAGTCTGTATAACGGTGTGGGATATAACGGATGGAAACACGGTGACAATCCGTTCCTCGTACGTCCGAAGAAGGACGGCATCTTCGACATGGCTCAGCTGGAGTATTCGCACGATCGTGGCAATTACTTTGCAGGCGTGGCTGTCCATACGCGCCAGTTCGGCATTGACGATGAGGGCGAGATGGTGTCTGCGGACGAAGCGGAGCGAAAGACCACTTGCGCCTGGTGGGTGTATGGCGAACAGAGCTTATGGAGGTCGGCGGACAAGGATGTGTCGCTCATGGCGCAGTATTCGGAGAATACGTCCCATAGGAGCGGATGTTACAGGTATGCGGAGATTGGAGGAGCTTACCGCGACAGCCTCAATGAGTGTGGCGTGTCAGGACAGTATGCACGTTATCATCAGGGAAATGAATATTCGTTGGAGTTGACGTGGAAAAGACAGATAAACAAGAATATAGCCATACAGCCAACATTTCAGTACATAAAAAATGCTAACGGCAACTTCACGGTGCTAAGCGCACGACTTTACTATAGCTTCTAAAAGTTAAGAGTTGAGGGTTGAGAGTTATGATTTGTTTTATAGATAATATTCTGATTGTTATCTAAGGTAATCATAACTCTCAACCCTCAACTCTTAACTCTCAATTGTATATTACTTCACCATCTTCTTGCCATCTACGATGTAGAGGCCCTTACCGAGACGGTTGACGTCAGTGCCGAGATAACGTCCGTCAATGGTGTAGACACCCTTGCGTACGTTCTTAAGGTTGTCGTTGTTTACAGTAACGATGCCGGTCTCGTCAAGCGGAACCATCACCTTCACTTCGTCGAGGAAGAAGCGGTCTTCAGCTGAGAAGGTCAGCGAGTTATATCCAGTTCCCTCGAACTCAATGGTAACGTCTGTCCACTTGCCGTTGTCCATTAAGATGCGTTTCAGCATCTGGTTGCCCCAGTATACGTCCAGCGTGTTGTCCCTGCCGAGCCAGGGAGCAGCCTTGAATGTGAGGACGGTCTTGCCGTTGATGCTGAAGATAGGAGTGATGGCGTCGCCGGGGAGAGTAACGGTGCCGAAGCGTGCGCACTTGTTGGCGCCGTAAGCCTTGTTAGAGTATTTCCATCCGGCTACGTCCGGCTTGAATGTTCCGTTGGCACCCTTGTTGAAGATGCCGTCGTTGCCACCCGATGAGGCGCAACCGTTGAAGGTCTCGTTGAAGAGCACGTCGCCCGGCTCATGGTTGGATATGCCCTTCATACCGCGGAAACGGAACGACATTGTGCCGTCGCCGTTGCGCTTCATGTCGAGCATGGCCTTGTTCATATACATGTTTCCGTCCACGTTGACATTGAAGAGTGTGGCGGCAGGTGTGGATGTGTTTGTAAGGCTGTCGTTGTTCTGATACGGATAGGGGTCGCCTGCTGCAGTTCTTTGTGGCGAACCGGTTATGTTGTTCCATCCGTCAGCGTGGAACGGAGTCATACGTTCGTGGCTGGCATCGTTGTTGACGCTGTTTGATTTCCATGCCTTCTTGTTATAGTCGACATGTGTGATAAGCAGTCCGTTGCCGGGAAGGCTCTCGTCCCAACCTGTACGCTGGCGGTTGTCCACGAAATAGAACTCGTCTCTGTTCTGCTCGTTGTAGATGATGTATGTTTCGCCGTATTCGCTCAGCGACTTCATATCTGTAACGACTGTGTCGGTCTTAAGCTCCACGGGTGTGGTCCATCCTGCCATCCAGCGCTCGAAGCCAGTGAGGTTGGCTGGGCAGAATCCGTTGCCGTTGTAGCATCCCTGGTGGAGAAGGTCCCATGAGTCCATTCCGTAGCTGCCGCTGTATGTGGTGTCGTAGAGGTCAGGATAGCCGAGGCAGTGTGAGAACTCGTGGCAGATGGTGCCCATACCGTCTGCTGTGCCAAATCCGTTAAGCTCGCAAGAGCAAGCGTATGTGTCGACGTATACACCATTAATATATACAGACTGGCCTATGTCGCTTTTTGAGAGATAGAACATGTGCGGCCAGATGAGGTCGCTGTTGTTGGTGTTGTTCTCACCGGGTCCGGCGTAGAGCACGAACACCTGGTCGGCATATCCGTCGCCGTCCCAGTCGTAGTCGTGGAAGTCCACTTTGTCCTTTACTTCCCTGCATGCCCATGAAACAAGTGTGCCTACGTGTGAGTCGCTTTTGCTGGCGTTGTTCTTGCCGTAGTAGTTATAGTTCTCAGGGGCGGTGATAGGGCCGATAACGTCAAACGTCAGCTCAAACTGACCGTTGCTCTGAGCATAGTAGTAGTCGCGTACCGAGCCTTTGAATACGCCCTCCACGTAGTTCTCCTGGTTGGCAAGCTTTGTGTAGAACTCGTTGTCGTGTCCGCTCTTGAACTTCTTGTTTGGGAACTCCACGAGGATGATGAGTCCTTTCTTCTTTCCGTAATATCCTGTTCCGTCGCCGAACACCTTGCTTGGACTTACGCCCTGCTGCATTGTGCGCAGTGGCTTTGGTTTCATTTTCTGGCTGGCCTGCTGCATAGCTGCACGTTTGGCCATGGCATTGGCTTTTCCTTTCTCAAGGTCGAAGGGCACAAAGGTGCCGTTGCCGTTGTCGGTGTAGCACTTTCCGTCAGCGGCTTGGTAATAATGCAGAAATTCGTCGCCTTTGAGCTCAACGGTCAGCTCTGTTCCGTCTGTGAGGCGTATTACGCGCGTAAGACCTTTTTTGGCAGGGGCTGCCCATGAGGCCGTAGCGAGAAACGCAAGGCATAATGACAGTATTGTCTTTCTCATAAAGTGTGATTGGTTATATAAATAAAAATGTTAATGCTAATATGAAATAAGATAGTTTATTGTCAGTAGTAGTTAAAACAAATGCAAAATTACACATTTTTATTTCCGCATCTTACAGTTTTGTTCAGAAATATTATTGTAACCCTCTTTTTTCACTCTTTTTTAATTAATTTTGTACTCACTCTGTATAAGCATATTATTATTAACCATAAAACATAACTAAACATGGAAGAAAACGAAAAAGAAATCATTCAGCTTCCCGAAAATGCCTTCACCGAACTGAAGGACGGCGAGCAGTATGAGCCGGTGATGAACCCGCAGAGGGAGTATCCGGAAGTGAACGCATGGTCGGTGACGTGGGGTATCGTAATGGCGATGCTCTTCTCTGCCGCTGCTGCTTATCTCGGCTTGAAGGTGGGACAGGTGTTTGAGGCTGCCATCCCTATCGCCATCATTGCTGTGGGTGTGTCGACGGCTGCGAAGCGCGACAAGGCTCTCGGCGAGAATGTCATCATCCAGAGTATCGGTGCCTGCTCGGGCACTATTGTTGCGGGTGCCATCTTCACGCTCCCTGCCATCTACATTCTGCAGGCCAAGTATCCGGAGATGAGCGTGTCGTTTGTCAAGGTGTTTATGTCGTCATTGCTCGGCGGCATCCTCGGCATCTTGTTTATGATTCCGTTCCGCAAGTATTTCGTCAAGGACATGCACGGCAAGTATCCTTTCCCTGAGGCTACTGCTACGACGCAGGTGCTCGTAAGCGGCGCAAAGGGTGGCAATCAGGCAAAGCCGCTGCTTCTCGCCGGTCTTGTAGGTGGTCTTTACGACTTTATCGTTGCCACTGTGGGATGGTGGAATGAGACCTTTACCACGCGTGTGGTGGAGTGGGGCACTATGGCTGCTGACAAGGCGAAGCTCGTCTTCAAGGTAAACACTGGAGCGGCTGTCTTCGGCTTGGGCTATATCATCGGTCTGAAGTATGCATTCATTATCTGCCTCGGCTCGTTCGTGGTATGGTGGCTTATCGTGCCCGGTATGTCCATCGTATTCCATGATCAGGTGCTGAATATATGGAATCCTGAAATCACGCAGACGGTGGGTCAGATGAGTGCTGAGGAGATATTCAAGAACTATGGCAAGAGCATCGGTATCGGTGGCATCGCCATGGCTGGTATCATCGGCATCATCAAGTCATGGGGCATCATCAAGGGTGCTGTGTCGCTGGCTGCCAAAGAGATGAAGGGTGGTAAGAATGACGGCGAAGATACCGTCCGCACACAGCGCGACATCTCGTTCAAGATTATTGCCATCGGTTCCATCGTTACGCTTATCGTGACATTCCTGTTCTTCTGGTTCGGCGTTATGGAGGGCAATCTGCTCTTCGCCATTGTGGGTATCCTGCTTGTGGCTGTCATCGCCTTCCTCTTCACGACTGTCGCTGCCAATGCCATTGCCATCGTGGGATCTAACCCCGTGTCGGGCATGACGCTCATGACGCTTATCCTTGCTTCGGTAGTGCTTGTGGCTGTGGGGCTGAAAGGCACTGGCGGCATGGTGGCTGCGCTTATTATGGGCGGCGTGGTCTGCACGGCTCTCTCTATGGCTGGCGGATTCATCACTGACCTCAAGATCGGCTATTGGCTCGGCACCACACCGAAGAAGCAGGAGACATGGAAGTTCCTCGGTACGTTGGTTTCGGCTGCTACCGTGGGTGGTGTCATGATTATCCTCAATCAGACATACGGTTTTGCAAGCGGACAGCTTGCCGCTCCACAGGCCAATGCTATGGCTGCTGTTATCGATCCGCTGATGAACGGTGTGGGTGCTCCTTGGGCGCTGTATGGCATAGGTGCTGTCATCGCCGTGGTGCTGACTTACTTTAAGATACCTGCCATTGCCTTCGCTCTCGGTATGTTCATCCCGCTGGAGCTTAACACTCCGCTTCTTGTGGGCGGTATCGTAAGCTGGTATGTTTCGTCACGCTCGAAGAACCCGGAGGTCAACCGTGAACGCAACGAGAAGGGTACGCTGATTGCCAGCGGTTTCATTGCCGGTGGTGCGCTCATGGGCGTGGTTTCTGCCATCCTGCGCTTCTGCGACGTACATCTCGTCAGCGAAGAATGGATGAGCGGATGGCTTGCCAACCCGCTGTCGCAGGTGGCATCGCTCGTGGCTTACTGCTGCCTTATTGGTTACTTCGTATTCGCTACGAAGGTGAAGAAGTAAGGCGATTGGAATATAAAAGAATAATAAAAAAGGCTTTAATATTGGGGATGAATGCCCAATATTAAAGCCTTTTTTAATTGGTAATTATTATTTGTTATTTATTATTTGTTAGGGATGGAATTCCTAATTCCTAACTCTACTTCACGCTGATTTCGTCAACGAAGAGGAAGGCAGGCTTGCCTTTGCCGCCGTGCCACTCAGGGATGTTGTGCTCTGATGTGGCAGTCACTTTCACGTAACGTGTGGTGGTCTGCGGGAAAGTCAGCTCGTAAGTGTAGATGTTGTCAGGTGTCTGCTCCTCAAGTGCGGGGAGTGACTTGCTTGCCACCTTTGTGAATGACTTGCCGTCGGCAGACACGCTCACCTCGATGTTGCGTGCATCGAAAATCCATGAACCCTTGTCCACGCAGGTGTTGAGGCTCACGCTTGAGACATCGGTGTTCTGCTTAAGGTCGATGATTGCCTCAAGGTCGTTGCCGCTGAAGCCGAGCCAGCGTCCAGTGCCGAAGCCCTTGTCGCCGAGAAGTCCGTCAGTGAGAGTGGCTCCACCCTTGTATGTGTAGTTCTTGTGAGTGGGCTGGAGCAGTTCTACGGGGCAAGCTGTGGCCTTGTTGAAGCTGATGTCCTGGCTGGTTACGCTGCTTCTCTTGCCGTTGCGGAAGGCAGCTGCACGGATTTTTGCCGACTTCTGCAAAACGATAGCGCCTGTATAGAGAGTGCTGTTGGCTGTCGGCTCTGTGCCGTCGAGTGTGTAGCGGATCTCAGCATTGCCGGCTGTGGTCATGTGGATGAGAATCTCGCGCCACTTATTGTCGCTGTCTACGTGAATGGCCACGTTATAAAGATGCTTTGCGTAGTTATATCCGAGACGGTCATACAGGTGAGTGAACTCTGTCAGACGGTTGGTGAAGCTGGTGTAGTCCTTTAGTGCGGGCTGGCTCCACTGCACCTCGCTGAGCGCTGCCAATCGGGGCAGAGCCATATACTGCATCTGCTTGAAGGTAGGCATATACTCTGTCCAGATGTTTGCCTGTACGCCGATGATGTGGCGTGCCTCGTCAGCTGTAAGCTCTTTGGGCATCGGCTCGTAAGAATAGACGGTCTCGAGGGGCAGGTAACCACCGATGGCAAGAGGCTCGTTGGCCTTGTCGAGCGACTGATAATAGTCGAAATAGAGATAGCTGTTAGGGGTCATTACCACGTCGTGATGCTGCTTTGCTGCTGCGATGCCTCCTGATTCGCCACGCCATGACATGACAGTGGCGCCCTCAGCGAGTCCGCCTTCGAGTATCTCGTCCCATCCGATTGTGTTGCGTCCGAGCGACTTCAGGTAGTTGGAAGCATGTGTGATGATGTAGCTCTGCAGACGTTCCTCGGCAGAATGGCCGTCCTTTGCCTCAAGGTTAAGAGCCTTGATGCGAGCCTGACACTTGGGGCACTTTTGCCACTGGGTCTTCGGACACTCGTCGCCACCGACGTGAATATACTTAGACGGGAAAAGCTGTGTGATTTCCTTCAGCACATTGTCAATGAATGTAAGGGTCTTGTCGTTGCCGGCGCAGAGCACGTTGTCAGACACGCCCCACTTCTGCCATACCTCGTAAGGACCGCCGGTGCAGCCCATGTCTGGGTAAGCGGCGAGAGCTGCCTGCATGTGGCCGGGGAGATCAATCTCAGGAACGATGGTTATATAGCGGTCTGCGGCATACTTGACGATGTCGCGAATCTGTTTCTGAGTGTAGAAACCGCTGTAAGGCTTGCCGTCATACTTGCCTGAATTGTGACCGATGACGGTCTGCGCACGCTTCGAACCAATCTGTGTGAGCAACGGATACTTCTTTATCTCGATGCGCCATCCCTGGTCGTCAGTAAGGTGCCAATGGAAGCGGTTGATGTTGTGCAACGCGAGCATGTCGATGAACTGGCGCACGGAGTCGGCAGTTACGAAGTGGCGTGATACGTCGAGGTGGGTGCCACGGTATGCGAAGCGTGGTGCGTCAGCGATGTGAACGGCTGGAATGCTTACCTTCGATGCCTTGCCGTTAACGAGAGGCAGCGACTTGCGCAGGGTCTGGATGCCATAGAATACGCCTGCTGCCGATGCTCCAGCGATGCGTATCTGCTTTGCGTCAGCGTCCAGCTTGTATCCCTCAGCATTGGCGATGGTCTTGTCAATGGTGAGGATGATGGCTGCACCGCTCTTGCCCTTGCCGACAGTGGGGCGAATACCTGTGGCTTGCTCAATGTAAGAAGCGAGCATATTGGCGTTACGCTTCATGTCCTGGCTGTTGGTGCCAAGGCTGATGACGGTTTTTGCGCTCAGCGTGAACGGTGCGTCATTGCTGACATTCACCTGCTGCGGACGCGGAATGATGTTGAAGTCCGCAGTCTGTCCCGCTGCGGTAGAGGGTAGGAGGAAGGCCATTGCAGCCAAAGCTCCTGTCAGTAGTTTTTTATTCATAGTTTGTTTTTTAGTATATTGCTATTCTTTGATTGCCATTCTTTTCCACTTCATATATCCCATTACGGCTATAATGACATACAGACCGTAAAGTCCAGCCTTGAAGGGGATGCCCTTTATTATATAAAGGTAACAACTGATGGCGTCCACGGCAATCCAGAACACCCATTGCTCCACGTACTTACGGGCAAGTGCCCAAAGTCCTACGAAGCTCATGGCGTTGGTGAATGCGTCAAGCACGGGCACCGTACTTCCCGTATACTCCTTCAGCACGTAATACGTGGCTCCCCAAGCGAGGAAGAATGAGGCTGTGGTCTTAAGGACGAGGCGCTTCGGGAAATGCGTTATAGGCATCTCGCCTTCGTCTTTCCCTTTGCTCTTGCGTCCGAACTTCCATACAGCGTAGCCGTAGATGGCGGCCACTGTGTAGTAAACCGCCATTCCGGCATCGCCGTAAAGTCCATGACTCCAATATAAATATATGTCCATGGCTGGCATCACTATGCCGATAATCCACAGCAGAATGCTCGCCCTGTACTCCAGTACGATGTAGGCGATGCCGAGGATGGTGGTGGTGATGTCGAGCCAATGGATGGAGAGGTATTCTGCCATACTTAGAACTTAAGAGTCAGATGTCCCATGCAGTTGAATCCTGCCATCGGTATATAGGCGAGTGTGGATGTGCGCTTGCCCTGATAATACCAGTCGTAGTAGACGTAGCCGGATGCTGCGTAGTGACGGTCGAAGACGTTGTTGAAGTCAGCGCCGAGCACCACCTGCTTCAGACCGAGTACGCGCTTGCCGAAATTGAATGTATAGCTGGCGTTGATGTTGGTCTGTGAGTAGCTGGGAAGCTGGCGATCAGCACTCTCTGTGTTGTCGAGATACTGCTTGCTTACGTAGTTGGTGTGCCATGTGGCGCGGAAACCAGCGAAGTGGATATCCACGAAACCATTGAGGATGGCAGACGGCGAGTAAGCGAGAGTAGACTTGTCGTAATGGTTCCATGTAGATCCGTTGTCCCAGTCTTCCACGCACTCGTCAAAGTTCTTCAGCTTGTTCTGGCTGAGAGCGGCATTGCCTTCGAACGACAACCATGACAGCGGGCTCCATCCTGCTGATATCTCAGCGCCGAGACGATAGCTGTTCTTGATGTTGGTGGTCAGCGATTCGCCGATGTCGCTCTTCTCTCCTGTCATCACAAATTGGTTGACATAGTTCATATAGTAGAAGTTGACGCCTGCAAACCAGTTCTTGCCCTGATACTGATAGCCCCATTCGATGTCGAGGAGTCGCTCTGGTGTCGGTGCGCCGTAGCTGCCGTTGTTTGTGAAGTTGTTGCGTTCCGGCTCGCGGTTGGCGTATGCGAGTGATGCGTATGCCTTGTGTCCGTTGTGCGTGTAGCTGATGCCGGTCTTCGGATTGACGAAGAAATAGTTCTCTTTGACGTCAAGGTTCTGGTTGGAGTATTTGCCGTTGGCGTCACTTACAAAGCGGTCGTTGATGCCGTCCGTAGTGTAGTTGACGTAGCGCATCTGCAAGTCTACGAAGTAATTCCATCCGTTACCGAACTTATAGTTGGCTTTCATGAAAGCGCTCCAGTCGTTCTTGTGAGCGTCCGAGTCGTAATACTTGTACTTTCCGTTGCCGAGATACTTCTTCTCTATAGCCTCGTCGGCGATGTATGTCACGTATCCCCAGTGGTTGCAGCGGAAGAGTTGCATGCTGGCACCGCCTACAACGTCCCATGCACCGTCAGTGTAGGATACGTTATAGAGTGCGCCGTAATTGTTCTGTGTAAGACCCTTCTGACGGACTGCGTCCGACTTGGTGTACTTTGTCTTGCCGCTGTCGTTGATGTATGTCTCGTTGATACCGAACTTTGAAGCCAGTGTGGCGTTCTGCTTGAACTCCTTATAGTAGCCGTAACCGTAAGTATAGTGGAGTGTTACGCTATGCTTCCAATGCTCTGAAGGCGTCCAGGCGAAGTTCAGGATGTTGTGGTTCTGATAGAAGTTGTCCGTGGTCTTGTCCCAATAGCTACCGTCGCGCATCTGATAGCGCTTGGTGGTGAACTTTCCGTCCTTGGTGTCAGGGAATATGAGTTCCTCGTAGAGCGAGTTAAACTTGCCCAATCCGTGCTCATACATGTCAGTATAGTTCTGCATGCCGTAGTCGCGCAGACTGGTGTCGCCGTCATAGTTGCATGCAGCCACGCCGTTCCAAGCCTGTCCAGTCTTTTCGAAGTTGCCGATATTCTTATAGCTGATCTTGTATTGGCTTTTTATGTCTTGTTCGTACCTTTTTTCGCTACGCCAGTATTGTCCGGATCAGCTCAGAGGGTATTATCTCAGACGGAAATGTTCCGCCACCCCTTGGCTTACGCTTTGTAAACCATTGCAAAGGTATATCTTTTTTTCTAATAATGTGATAATTTAGGGTGCAAACCTTCCCTACCGTGACTTTTGTCACGGTTATGGAGGTGTTTACTAATGTAGTTGTAGCGTTATGCGTTGCTTACAACGGTCTCAAAATCATTGATGTTGTAGATGTCGTTCATCTCATAGCCCTTATCGCGTTTCATGTTTGCAAGGGCACGGCAGAGTCCGTTCTCTGTAGGATATGCCGACTCGTCAAGTTCCCAAAGGCACTGGTTGTTAAGACATCTTTCCAGAAAACGTGGTGATACGTAGGTCTTTACTTGCAAGACCGTCTGTGTGTTTCCTTCTGTGTCCTTGAAGATGATTGCAGAAACGAGTGCCTTTGCGCTTGGCTGTGAAGCCTTTTGCAGCTCGCGTTCGTGTTCGATGCGTCTTTGTATTTCCATCTTCAGTTTTTTGATTGCTGCGACGAGTTTCTTGTTCACGCAGTTCACCATAATCTCATTCTTATCGTTCTTTGCAGTTTCCATAATTACACGTTATTTATATTTTACAATTAGCGATTCTCTTTTTATATCGTAGTTAAGTCTTTAAACGTGTAGTGTGTTTTGTAGCAGTGCGTAATCTTAATGTACAGTTTGTACTCTATGTATATAATAATATGTATATCGTTGAGTCCCAACGATGTCGCTATAGTCCATATCCTTTATAGGGCAGGGTTTGTGTGGCATCGTTGGGACCACAAGTGTTTTTATGCGTCAGTAGTCATTACTTGCAGTTGGGGCACCAGGGCTTAAGCTGCTGGAAGAAGTCGTTGCCCTTGTCATCCACGAGGATGAATGCGGGGAAGTCCTCCACCGTAATCTTCCAAATGGCCTCCATGCCGAGCTCCGGATACTCCACGCACTCGATGCTCTTGATGCTGCTCTGTGAGAGAACAGCGGCTACGCCACCGATGGTGCCGAGATAGAAACCGCCGTGTTTCTTGCATGCGTCTGTAACCACCTGTGAGCGATTGCCCTTGGCAATCATCACAAGGCTGGCGCCGTTAGCCTGGAACTCGTCAACGTACGGGTCCATACGGTTGGCTGTTGTCGGACCCATAGATCCGCAAGGATATCCTTCCGGAGTCTTTGCTGGTCCTGCGTACAGAATCGGGTGGTTCTTGAAGTACTCAGGCATCTGCTCACCAGCATCCAGACGAGCCTTCAGCTTGGCATGTGCGATGTCGCGAGCCACGATGATGGTGCCCTTGAGGTTGACGCGTGTGCTTACGGGATATTTAGACAGCTCTGCGCGAACTGCGTCAATGCCCTTGTCAAGGTCTATCTCGATTCCCTTTGTGCCCTCGCCCGGACGACGGAGCTCTTCGGGGATAAGCTCTGAAGGATTGGCATCCATCTTCTCAAGGAACACACCGTCCTTTGTGATCTTAGCCTTGATGTTGCGGTCTGCAGAGCAGCTTACGCCCATACCGATGGGGCAGCTTGCGCCGTGACGCGGCAGACGGATTACGCGGATGTCGTGAGCGAGATACTTTCCGCCGAACTGTGCGCCGAGTCCAATCTTGTGAGCCTCCTTGAGGAGCTTCTCCTCGAGGTCTATATCACGGAAAGCACGTCCTGTCTCGTCGCCTGTTGTGGGGAGCGAGTCATAGTACTTGATGGAAGCGAGCTTAACAGTAAGGAGATTCTTCTCTGCTGATGTTCCACCGATGACGAATGCGATGTGGTACGGAGGACAAGCCGCTGTACCGAGGCTCTTCATCTTTTCTACGAGGAAGGGGAGCAGTGTGCCCTCGTTCTGGATTGTGGCCTTTGTCATGGGGTAGAAGTATGTCTTGTTGGCTGAGCCGCCACCCTTTGCCACCATTACGAAGCGATACTCATCGCCCTCAGTAGCCTCGATGTCAATCTGTGCGGGGAGGTTGCAGCGTGTGTTCACCTCGTCGTACATATTGAGCGGAGCGTTCTGCGAGTAGCGGAGGTTGTCCTGTGTGAAGGTGTTGTATACACCGAGTGAGAGAGCCTCTTCGTCCTCGAAGTCAGTCCATACGCGCTGGCCTTTCTCGCCGTGGATGATGGCTGTACCGGTGTCCTGGCAGAAGGGGAGTACGCCCTTGGCTGCAGTCTCTGCGTTGCGGAGGAACTGGAGAGCCACGTACTTGTCGTTCTCTGATGCCTCAGGGTCTGAGAGAATCTTAGCCACCTGGAGGTTGTGCTCGCGACGGAGCATGAACTCTACGTCGTGGAAAGCCTGCTGTGCGAGCAGTGTGAGAGCTTCCTTCGAAACCTTCAGAATTGTCTTGCCTTCAAACTCGCCGGTGCTTACGCCTTCCTTGGTGAGCAGACGGTATTCAGTAGTGTCCTCGCCCATCTGGAACATAGGAGCATACTTGAAATCTGGTGTGGATGCCATAATGTTATATTGTTTAAAAGTGTTTGGTTTTTTATTCTATCTGCAAAGATACTGCAAATCGGAGACAAAACAAAAAGAAATCATCCATTTTTTATAAATGTAAAATGAATGATTTCTTTAATACATGTCTTCCTGTCTATTTCTCGAAAACCACACCTCCGAAGAAGTCGGGTCTGTGGAAGTCGGGCTTGGGAAGGTCGATGGGGTAGAGCGAGAGGAAGTGTGGGTGAGGCAGTTTGTCGCCGCACTTATACACGTTTCCCTTTACTTGAAGTCCTGCGAATGATTCCAGATGGTGATGATAATAAGCCTCTGTCGGCACGGCGAGGCAAAGCTGCCATGTCTGCTCTCCCTCGATGTTGTCAAAGGGAGTGCGTCCGAGCGATGACCAGCGGTCCACCTTGTCGAGCACTTCCTGCGGTGCTCTCTCGCGTCCCTCGCGCTTCGGACCGAAGCCTATGAGCATTGTTCCTGCGGCGTTGCACTCCATGTTATAGTAAGTGCCGTCTGCCACAGGCGAGAGGAACAGCTCGCAGCACGAGTCTTCCCATACATTGCCGTCGTCGTGAGGAGCCACGGCACGCACCGTCTCTTCCGTCACGCGGTAGTTGATGAGCAGCTGTGCGCCGTTGTGTGCCATTCTCACTTCCATCTTCGGGCGGTAGGGGAACGCCTCTGCCCAGCAATGGTTGTCCACGGGTACGAAACCTATTCCGGCTTCGTCCATAATACGACAAATCTCAGCCGCCTTTACATTGGTGGCTGAGATTCGCTTTATGTTGAATTTCTTCTCCATATATTGGTTTTTGTTAAACCACCTTCTTCTTACAGGTTGTTCTTCTCGATGTCCTTGAAGTAGCGGTATGTGCTGACCTTCAGCTCATCGGTAGCAGCCTCGTCAGCAACGATGATGCCGTGCTGGTGGAGCTGGAGAACAGAGATGGTCCACATCTGTGTGACCGGACCCTCTACTGCAGCCTGGAGAGCGCGTGTCTTGTTGTGACCGTTTACGAGAATCATCACCTCGCGTGCTGCCATAACTGTGCCTACGCCTACTGTGAGAGCTGTTGTCGGAACCTTGTTTACGTCGTTGTCGAAGAAGCGTGAGTTAGCCACGATGGTGTCTGTGGTCAGAGTCTTCATACGTGTACGTGAAGTGAGTGAAGATCCCGGCTCGTTGAAGGCGATATGTCCGTCAGGACCGATGCCGCCGATGAAGAGGTCGATGCCGCCGGCTTCCTCAATCATCTGCTCGTAGTGAGCGCACTCAGCCTCGAGGTCCTCTGCGTTGCCGTTGAGGATGTGGATGTTCTCCTTCGGGCAGTCCACGTGGTCAAAGAAGTTCTTTGCCATGAATGAGTGGTAGCTCTCGGGGTGGCTCTCAGGCAGACCTACATATTCGTCCATGTTGAATGTGAGGACGTTCTTGAAGGATACGCGTCCCTCCTTGCAAGCCTGTGCCAAAGCACGATACATGCCGATGGGTGATGAACCGGTAGGCAGACCGAGCACGAACTTGTGGTCGGGTGTCGGGTTGAACTTGTTGATACGCTCGATAACATGCTCAGCAGCCCACTTTGACAGCTGGTCATAATCCTTTTCAATAATTAGTCTCATAATATTATAAATATGTATGTTAGTTGATTATGTTTACATTATATATATGTGTATCCCCGTGTGACTTAGTTGTCCTCCCACGGCGAAATCATCTCTTCGGGCCACAGGTGGTGTGCGTACGTATAGCCGCAGAGCTTGAAGAGGGAGGTCATGCGTGTCAGTCTTTGCTTGAAGGCACTGAAGTCTTTCGGGGCATTGCTCCACTGCACCTCGCTGAGCGCCGACATACGCGGAAGGCTATAGTATTCCACGGCTTGCGGGCAAGTCAGATATTCCGTCCACACGTTAGCCTGCACTCCGAGGATGTGGCTCTTTGCCTTTTCTGACATGCCTTCTGCGAGCGGTTCGTAACCGTAAACCTTCTCCACGCTGATAAATCCGTCACGCGGCGACGGTTCGTAGAGTGTGCTGGTGTCCGTCTGGCAGAAGTCGAAGTAGCAGTATGTCGTGGGCGACATTATCACGTCATGTCCCTTTTCTGCCGCCTTCTCTCCGTTGGCGGTTCCGCGCCAGCTCATGATGGTGGCGCTCTGGTTGATGTCGCCTTCCAGAATCTCGTCCCAGCCTATTATGCGCTTTCCGTTCTGATTGAGGAATCGCTCCATGCGGTTGGTGAAGTAGCCCTGCAGCGTCTTTGCTGTCAGTCCGTGCTCCTTAGCCACGGCTTGACATTTCGGACATTCCGCCCAACGCTCCGTAGGAGTTTCGTCGCCTCCTATATGGACAAATTCGGCTGGGAAGATGTCAGAAAGCTCCTTCAGCACGTCCTCGCAGAAAGCGTAAATCTTCTCATTGCCGAGGCAGAGCACGTCCAGATAGATGCCCCATCTGTGTCCCACCTCGTAGGGACCGCCCGTACATCCGAGCTCGGGATAGGCTGCGAGAGCTGCCTTCATGTGTCCTGGCATGTCAATTTCGGGGATGACGGTGATGTATCGTTGGCGTGCGTACTCCACGATGTCGCGAGCCTGATCCTGAGTGTAGAATCCGCCGTACTCTCTCTGGTCGTCCACCATCGAGTTGAATCCCACGATGGTTCCCGAACGCTTCGATCCTATGCTCGTAAGACGCGGATACTTCTTTATCTCGATTCGCCATCCCTGGTCGTCGGTGAGATGCCAGTGAAAGACGTTCATGTTGTGCATAGCCATGAGGTCGAGATATTTCTTGATGAAGTCCACGGTGAAGAAGTGGCGCGAGCAGTCGAGCATCATGCCGCGATAACCGAAGCGTGGCTGGTCAGCTATTCTTACCGCACTCAGCTCTATGTTGTCCGTTTTGCCGACGGGCATTGACTTGCGCAGCGTCTGAATGCCGTAGAACACGCCCTTCGCCGAACCGCCGGTAATGACGATGCCTTTCTTGTCCACGCTGATGCGATAAGCCTCTTCGCCCATCTTGCTGTCCGTGCAGAGTGTGATGGTGTTTTTCTGCGCCTTGCCTGAAGCTGCGTTAGTGGAGAGCTTTATGCCGGTGGTCTGAGCCAGATAGTCTGCGAGGAACTTTGCGTTACGCTTCATCGCCTCGTCACTGCCAGTGTATATGATGCGTGTGGCTGAGGAGAGCATGAAGGGCGTGCCTTTCTGCATGCTTACGCTTGCTGGCAACGGCACGATGTCGTAGCTCGCCTTGACCGCGGCGCTTGTCGTGGTTGTTATCATTGTCATGATGAGAGATATGATTATTAGAATTCTGTTCATACCTAAGTGAATTTGTTTTAGTTTTAAGAAGTCATGGGGTGTGGTGTGTCGTGGCTGCTTATTCTATACATTTTTTTTAAATTGCAAAAGTGTTCCGGTATCACACCGGAACACTTTTTGTTTGATTGTAGTAGTAGTTGTAACTAAATAAGCAGTCATGAGTTAGTTGAAAATCGGTTTTCTCATTTACCGCCGTAGCGGTTATGCTTTGTTTGTTTATGCAAAGTTAACAATTAATTGCCGACCATCAAAGACAATTCATCAAAATCCTCCTTTTGTTTATCTTTTTTAATGCTTTACTCTATGTAAGGCAAATTTTAGTAAGTGGATATGATTTGGGAATAATATAAAAAAAGTAGAGAGCTTAGAGCCGTTCTGACTCTAAACTCTCTATGGTTATTTCTTAATAGTTTGAATTATCTAACCACCTTCTTCGACTGCTTTGTGCCGTCCTTCATAGTGATGGTGCGGATGTATACGCCCTTGCCCGGACGCAGGATCTGGCGTCCTGAGAGGTCGGTGAATGTGATTGACTCCACCTTGCTTTCCTCGAGTGTATTGTTGTTGATGCCGGTCGGATCGAAGTAATACTCTGTAATGCCTGAAGAGTAAGTGACGGGCCTGCCGTCCACCTCGTCCACGTAGAGAGCTTCCATACCGATCTTCTCCTTAGGTTCTGTGAAGTAAACAAGGTGACGCAAGTTTTCGTTTACCTTTTCAAAGTAGCGTCTGTCGTCCAATGAGTAAGGCACGAGGTCGATCTCTTTCTCCAAACTTGGGTATTTCTCCGGTGAGAATGTCTGCATTTCGCCGTCGATGTATAAGCTGTAGTAGAGCTTGGTAGGGTCAAGATAGTTGCCATCTATCGAGTAGAAGCTCAACTTGAACTCTACTGCACCATAATATGAATCAATGACACCACTATAATCCCAAGGCAAGTAACTTGTGATTATCGGAGGGAGCGGTTTGTTAGGCACTTCCACCCACGGGCTTATGAGGGGGTGAGAGTAATAGTCGAAGATGTCCATGGTGGTAAGCGGCTCACTCACACCGTTGCTCTGATGGATGCATAAATTCTGTTTTGTAAAGAGTGTGTTGGCTTCAGGGTCGTATGTGAATACGAGTGGCTCGTTTACTACGTAAGTGCTGTCATACTCGCTGTATTCGGCTTGTACTTTTTTAGACAACGCATTTGAGGCATAAACATAGCATACTGTAGTAGTGTCGATGCCTACGAACGATGTAGACGGGAATGTCACCTCGTTGTCCTTCATGGTTCCCTTTATCCAGTAACCATTAAGGTTAGTGGAGAGGTTGCCGAGATAAACGTCGTCACCGTCGAAGGCATACTTTACCGGCAACTGCACTGACTCTCCGTTGAGGTTAAGGTGGAGCATCAGGCCGTCGTAAACCTTAGCGTTCTCGGAAGGCTTGATGGTGTTGTTCTCGATGTGGATGCCTTCGAAGGAACTCTCACCGAAACCTGTCCAACCGCCAGAAGCGGTACACATACCGCTTATCATATCCTTGCAAAGCGTCAGCTTGCCGTCTTTCCATACATACTTCAGAGTCTGCGACTTCTCGTCTTTTACGTATGTGCCATACTTGTCGGTCTCCTCCACTAACATCTTGTAGAGCTTGCCGTAGCTGGTCTTGTCGTTGTAGGTTTCCTCATAGATAACCTGCGGAAGGTCGAAAGCGATGGTGTCGCCCTCTGCCTTGTAGCCCTTAATCCACGACTTTGCGTAGAGGCTGCTGATGGGGTTCTCCAGCCATACGGCTCCGTCCTCTCCAAATACCATACGGGTCCATTCGCCGTGTGCCTTGTAAGGTCTGGCGTTTCCGAACATAGCCGAATAGCCTGTTGATGTACGATAGAGATCGAAGACCTCACCCTTTGGCGTTTGGGTGATTGGCTTCTCGTCCTGTGCCGACACTGATGTTAATGAAAGTGCGGCAAGACATACGGAAAGTAAAGTTTTTTTCATGATGCTTTTTTTACTTATTACTTATTATTTATAACTTATTATTTTTTTATTGAGACTCTCAACTCTCAACTGTTAAAGCATCGCTTTTACAGTATGCGTAGCTCCTCCCTGCTCCAGCTTGAACACATATACGCCTGGTGTGAGCTGTGAGAGGCTGACGGTCTGTCCGCTTGCTGTGAGCGTCTTGGCGGCAAGCTTCTGTCCCGTGGTGGTGTAGATGCTGAGTGTGGCGTTGCCCTTGGCAGCGTACATCACCTTGGCGGTGCGTGCTGCGCAGTCCGTCGTGATGCTCATCTGCTGCACGTCGGCCTGCATGTCGCTGATGCCGGTCTTGCCGGCTGCAATCTGCAGACCTGCGTAAGCGTCTATCTTGCCTGCGCCCCACTTGTTGCGGTCGCAAGAGTCAGCGTTGCCGGTGTATTGGTCATGGCGTGACGAAGCGTTAAGGATGTTGCGGACGTCAGAAGGTGTTAGCTTCGGGTTGGCTTGCAGCCAGAGAGCCACGGTGCCTGTCACGAAGGGCGACGACATGGACGTTCCGATATTGACGTCGTAGCAGTCGTTGGCATACTGGCTCTTTGCCACGGCTGCCATCGGGTAGAAGCCTTGCCAATACTTGGATGTGGCAGAAACGACGGCGCAGCCAGGAGCCACAACGTCCGGCTTCTGTCGTCCGTCGGTGGTGGGACCGCAGCTTGAGAAGAGCGAGCGTTCGCCCACGTTGCCCATTTTGTCGGCGTCTACGTCATGCACGTTTCCCATAAGATCCTTATAGCTGTCTTTTGTGTTGTATGAGCCAACTGTTATGACATCAGGACTGATGCCTCCTATTTCGGCTATGGTGTAGATGTCGTCACCGTCTGTCCATCCTTCCTTGCCTTCGCTGAGGAAATAGCCCGTCACGTCGCTGTTCCACATGTGCACAGTGCTGCCTTCGCTGCCCGTTATGACGAGTCCGATGCGTCGGTTGTCGGCTATGCTTGTGGCGCTGCATATTGCCAGCACGTTAGGACGGTCGTTGGACGGGCTTACCTGCAGAGCCATCTGCACGGTGCCTTCCACGCCGCATCCTTCCGGGAAGCTTAGCTCAGCGTTCTTCTCGCCGTCTGTTGCCACTTCTGACAATTCAGCCATGATGCTGCCGTCGTTGGTGTTCACCACCACAGGCTTCACCTTCAACGTGGCGTCCTTGTCGCCCCAAATGTCGATGCGTGCTGTCTTTGTGGCAGCCTTGTCATTGTCAAAGCCTATCATGGTCTTCATAGTGGTGTCGCCCTCGGAGAATGTCTTTGAGGCATGTACCGCCTTTGTGCCTTCGTTGCCAGCCGCTCCCACGATTATTCTGCCCGGACCCACCAGCTCCGCCAAGGCGCGGTCAGTGTCGGAAGTGCCGTCGTGCGGACCGAGGTGAGTGCCCAGACTGATGTTTACGACGCATGGCTTGCCCACGCTCTCAGCATAATCAAACACATACTTTATGCCGTCGATGACGCTGGTGCTCTGCGATGTGATGAAGCTCACCAGCACGATGTCGGCTTCCGTAGCCACACCGTAATAATTGGTGGAGCGGTCCGAACCGGCGGCTATTCCTGCCACGTGCGTTCCGTGGAAAGTGTCATAGGTGTCCAGTCGGGCACGCTTCATATCCTTCAGCGTGGTGTATTCTGCTCCGTAGCCGTACTTCTCAGGAGCGTTGCCACTGGTGGCACCTTGTTCCCATACGCGTACGACGCGCGTTTTCGTGTAGTCGTTCTTAAGGAAGTCGGCATGTGCATACTCGAATCCGTTGTCCACGATGCCAACCACGACGCCCTTGCCGGTGTAGTCGCCGAGGCTTTCCGTGGCGGTATGACAAGCGTCCACATTAGCGTCAGCGCGTGCCGCGTCCATAAGGAGGTGCACCTCGCTGCCAGCCTGAATGTTCTTCACGCCGTCTATGGCTGCTATGGTGTTTATGCAGGAGAGGGGCAGCGATGCCGTGACGACGTCACCAAGGACAGAGCGGACCGTCACACCGTGCTTGCGAAGTTCGTCCACCACCTTGCTGTCGTCCACGCTGATAAACGCCGACACGGTTCTGTCAGCTGGCGCATTCATTCCGTTCTTCTGCGCAGCCTCCTTTTTCTGTGCTTCCCATTGGTGGAGCATCAGGCTTGTGTTGGGCGCGATGTTCTGCGCCGAAGCCTTGAAGGCAGTAGCCAGGATCACTGCTATGAGTATTTTTCTTTTATTCATTGTTTCTGCTGTTTATTTGGTTACCTTATTGTTTAGGTTAGGTAGTAATGTTGTTATTCTTTGCTATTGGGCGCAAATTTAGATATTTTTTTTTACACTCACCATTCTTTTAACAATAATCTTTTTCTTTTTTCTCAAGTTTCTTTTCTTCTTGCCAGTCAGTCGTGCAAGATATTCAATACCGTAAACCGGCCACATCGGTACTTTGCGTATATTGGTTCGTACGGCAGGAATGTCCAGTGCCATGAACAAGAGTGTCATGATGCCGCTTATCCAGATGACAATACCATATATCTGCTTAATGGCCACGTTCATCATGCTTGGCAGATAACAGTCCATGAATGCTGTAAAGTCAAACTGCTGCATGTTGATGTGGGTAAGCGTAAGCTGCTGTCCGTAGCGTGAAATATCATCATTCATAAACGTAGAGAACCAGTGTGTGTAGATGCCATAACCGGCGGCTCCTGCCAGATACATGTGGAAAATGTTGAAGACAAACAGTCCCATGAAGAATTGCTCCAGATCGGGAACCGACTCGTCGAGCGACCACATCAGTGTGGCAGCAAGAATGGAGTATGCTGCACCACGACAAATGATAGGCAGACGGAATTGCTCGATATTGACGCCCATATCAAGGGTGAAATACATCAACAGGGCATATGCAAGGATAAACCCAAAACCAATGGCAAAGAGTTTCCAGACTTTCCATTTTAGCACTTTGAGCCACAGCATGTCGATGGCAATGCCGAAATAGAAGCCGGGTAATGCCCAGAGATACAACTCTTCCTTGGTGTGTTCTTCGAGTTTGAGAACCTCAGCGCAGAGTATCTTCTCCAGCGTATGTTCGCATCCAAAAAGAAATTCTCCGACAATTACAACCACCATGATAAGGAGCACATTGCGCAACCTGAATATCTTGAGGTCGACGTACGGATTGCTCACTCGCAGCAGGCGATGTATCAATACGCCGGTCAGAAGTATCGCAACACCCACCAGAATGCGAAGCTCGCGACTGTCCATCCACATCTTGTAGTCACCATATACGCATATATAACATACCACTAACATTATCAAGCTGATGAGCAGTCCGCTTGGCAAATCAATACCCTTGAGGCTTAAGCGCTGTGGCATAGGACAGAACGGTCGGCATAGCACCAGCTGGACAGTCATAATCAGGCACATGAATCCCACAATGAAGATGTGCATCATCTGCCAAGTGAAATGATAGCCAAACCATGCTGCAAGAAATGCACTACCCTCGATGGAGGTGAGCAGCACGATATGTAGCACAGGAAAGAATACTGCAAAGTCGCGACGAGGCGTAATCCACAGCTGTATGTTGCTCATGTGCTCGAAAGTGCCTTGCAGTTTTGCCATTCCTTCGATGAAACACACCACAAGCAGCAGTGGCATGAAGGTGGTGTGGATGGTGACGAGATTGCACACCGAGACCACTATGGCTGATCCTATGATGAGCTGTTGGTTGGTAAAGCGAAACTTCATGCGGAAAAGCATCGGAAAATAAATCGCCATACCTGCAAGATTGGCATAGAGCAACATCATCAGGTCTTCAATCATAAAATTGGTGGAACCCTGTATGTCCTCAAGCGCACCAAGATACATGCCGCCAGAAAACTGAAAGCCAAACACGCAGAGCACATATATCCACGGCTGAATACATTTAGGAACCCAGTCGCGAAACATAGGCATGGCAAAACCCATGCCGGCTGGAGGGGGAGGAGGTAATGGAAGCATAATCTTCGGATTAGTATTTCACCTCACATTCCAGATTATAGCCGGCACGTAGCTTCTTCATGTCCTCAGGCTTGTTGCCGTCAAACATGATTCGCACGGAGACACGCTGTTCCACCTTAACGAAATTGCCGGTGGCATTGTCGATTGGCAACAGCGAGAAAGCACTGCCCGTGGCGCTGCTGATACGCTCAACATGTCCTTTGTATTTAACGCCTGGCACCGCATCGGCTTTCATCTCCACCTCAGCTCCTTCATGGATGTTTGGCAGCTGGCTTTCCTTATAGTTGGCTTCCACCCAAATGCTGTTGGCATCTACGATGTTTACCAGCGTCTGACCTGGCTGTACAAGCATGCCTTCCTGAATGTCTTTTGTGCCTACGACGCCATCACACGAAGCGATGATATAGCAATATGAAAGGTTCAGACGGGCAAGACGGAGTTGTGCTTCGGCTACACTCTCGCCGGCACGACTTTGTCCAAGGCGATGCTTCTGCTCGTTATTGACCACAGCCGTAGCCTGACGGGAGGCTGATGCCTGCGACAGTCGTGCCTGTGCAGCACGATAGCGGCTGACAGCCTGTTCATACTGTGTTTTCACATTGTCAAACTGCTGTTGGGTTACAGCTCCTTTCTTCAGCAAGGCAGCAAAGCGGTCATAGTCTTTCTTGGCATTGTCCATACCTTCTTTAGCCTCCGAAATGCCGGCTGTTGCCACTCGCATACCTGCAGCAGCCACCATTACGTTGTTTTCCACGGTATTCATGCTGGCACTTACAGCTGACGAACCAGACTGCTGACCTTTGACGGCTGCTTCTGCCTGAGCCAGTTGCAGACGAAATTCTGCATCCTCAATCACAACGAGCGTATCACCCTTTTTCACATGCTGAAACTCCTCGAATCTTACTTCCTTGATAAATCCCTGAACACGAGTGTTCTGAGGTGTGACATGCTGTCTCACTCGGGCATTGTCCGTAAATTCCACATTGCCAAAGTGGCTGAAGTTCATAATAACAATGATTGCTCCGATGGCAATCAGACAGATAACAAGAGTGTTGTAAGCGTATTTCTTGATATTTTCCATTTCTATAATTAATTATAATTGTCCTGTGATATATTTCATTTTGTAATATGCGTATGCGATATTTATACGTGCATCCACCTCGTTCAGTTCAGCATTTAGTTTCATGTTGCTGGCGTCTATCATGTCTGTGATGAGTGCCAGCTGGTTGAGATAACGGTTGTTTACCACCTCATAGTTTTGCTGAGCCAGTTGCACATTCTTCTGCTGGGTCTCCAGTTCCACATAGCTCTGCAGATAGTTGGTATGTGCAGCCTGAACATTATTATTAAGTTGTTCGGCTGCTACAGCTTTCTGTTCTGAGGCTGCTTTACTTTGAAGTTTGGCTTGGTTCAACTTTTTATTGCTCTTGAAAATTGACGACAGTTGGTATTTTACGCCAATCCCCACATACCACACATTGAGATTCTTGTCGATGGGAGGCAGCTCGAAAGTGATAGGACCGTTCAGATTATTCTGAGCCACCACAGCCACCTTGGGCAACAGTTCGCTCTTGGCAAGCTTTTCCTGCTGTTTTGCCATTTGTTCATTGACAGCCACCATTTGCAGTTGAGGGCTTGTTGCCTCTGCTGTCTGTTGCCAATAATCTTCGCTGTCCTTATTAAATACTGCTATGGCAACATCATCAGTAGGGTCTATCTCTTCTGTCTGGTCAATGCCGAGCGTGTTGCAAAGTTGGTGATTCAGAATCTTACGAGTGTTCTGCAGCTTGGTATGATTTAGCTTCAGTGTCTCCATTTGCAGTTCATAACGAGTGATGTCGTTTTTGAGAGCCACACCTTGCTGATGCTTCTCTTTGATATTCTCAATAAGTTTCTGAGTAAGCGCGATATTGCTTTTGAGCACCTTCTCACGATTGGCGATCTTCTCCAAGTCAAGATATTGCCCCAATGCTATAAATCGCTGATTCTGTTCGTTGAGTGTCAGGTCTAATTGGGCTTGCTTAGCTCTGAGTTCTGACATACGTATGCCTGCATTGATAGCTCCACCGGAATATATTGTTTGCTGCACATCCAGCAGAAACTGATTTCCAAAATGCGGGGAAGTGAGGTTCTGTGCATTGGTAAAGTCACGGTCTGTCATTAAGGCATTGCCGATGTAGCTTGCACTGAGTTGGACACTTATGTCTGGCAGTCGTTGGCTCTTTGCTGCTTTGATGCCTTCTTGCGCAGCGTCTACGGAAGTCTTTCCGGCCTGAATGCTGGTATTGTTTTTGTCTATCAGTTTAAACATTTCTTCGATGCTCATCCTGTGCTGAGCCGAAGCTGATAGGGTAGAGGCGAGAAACATCGCCAAAATCATTCTGTTATTCATATTCTCTTTGAATTTTCGAGTGCAAAGTTATAGGTTTTGGGAGAGCGTAGACTTACAAAAATGTAGTCAGAACTTGACAATACGGGAAATATAAGGCGTTTTATGTCAATTCCTACATCTATAATTGACACTATTTATTTGCTGTAGTATTCTCTTTTTCTTAACTTTGCAGCGTGAACGAAACAGAATTTATAATTTTTGATAAATCAGCGATAGATAAGGAAGTTCATGCAATCGACCATGGTGCTATCGTCTATTCACACTCGGGGAATGCTCGAGTGCGAATCAATTTTGAGTATTGGGATTTAAGTAGTAAGGATGTCCTTATCTTCTTTCCTGGAGATATGGTGAAATGGGAAGTCGTAGATGATGACTTTTCTGCCTATGTTATCAGATACAGTAGTGATATCCTACGTTCAGCAAGCATGAATGTGGAGCATGCCGTCTATGATTCACTGAAATCTGACAGGCGCTGTGGGTATGAATATCTGATTAATGAAGTGGTGGACAGCATGTTCCGTATATTCAAGTTCTATTTTATAGTAGAACATTACTCCATGACCGATCGTATAGTAGCCTTACAGTTGCAGGCGTTTTTCTTGGGCTTTTACGATTATCTTCTCTCCAATCCACGAGAAGACCTTCGAAGTAAGGGCACTCAGCGCAGTGATGAGTTGTTCAATAGATTCATGGATTTGCTGGAACATGAGTACAATAAGGGGCATGAAGTGAATTATTACGCTGACCGTATGAGTATTACGCGACGATATCTTGGCATTATCGTAAGAGGCAAGACAGGTATGTCTCCAAAGCATATTATCGACGAATATATTATTCTGAGATTAAAGTTGGTGATGCGAACATCCAAGCGTAGTTTGAAGCAGATATCCCACGACTTCCATTTCTCAGATCAGACAGCACTAACACGTTATTTCCGTACACATGTAGGCATCTCTCCACAGCAATATAGATTGAAATAATAACTGAACTTTTGCAAGCGAAAGGAGTTATAGGAAGAAGCGGATAGGAGAGTGGTTGAGCTAAGAAGATGTCCTCGTCACTCGACAAAAGTGTATCAATGCACAAAAAAATCGAGTCATGGAGATAAAACGCGACATACTCTATGAAATCTTCCGCAAGCTGCGGAAGATTTGCAACCAATGAAGCATAGAGAATAAAAACCTGTCTTCATGTCTTCCTGTCAAAAAACATGTCTTTCTGTCAGAAAAACGATTTATTCGCTGCTGCCGAATAAAAAAGTCTGTTTTTGTTTTGTGGCAGCGAATAAAAAGCATATCTTTGTAAGAAAAGTAAAGATATGGATAAGGAATTGTTCAGAACGATAATCTCTGAGAATCAAGAATATATAGGAAGCATACCATTGGTGGAGCGTCCTCTTGACTTGGAAGAGTATGGCAACTATGTGTTTGTGGGCGTAAGACAGGCAGGTAAGTCCTATTTATTGTATCAGCGTGTGCAGCAATTATTGGCAGAGGGAAAGCTGTTGGAGGACATTGTTTATGTCAACTTCGACGATGAGCGACTGCAAGGGATGGTTGCTGCCGACTTCGACCTTATACTTCAGTCTTATCACAGCATGTATAGCGGTCAGCCGATATTCTTCTTTGACGAAATACAGAATGTGGACGGTTGGGCTAATTTTGCACGCCGTCTTGCCAACTTGAAGTATCGTGTTTATGTGACGGGAAGCAATGCCAAGATGTTGAGCCGTGACATTGAAACCGTTTTGGGAGGCAGGTATCTTAGTGTGAATGTCTTTCCGTATAGTTTCAGCGAATATCTTACGGCTGTCGGTGTGAATCTTGTAGGAGGATGGCAGTATGGCAGAAAGGCAAATGAGTTGCAGCGTCATTTCAGAACTTACTTTGAATGGGGTGGATTCCCAGAATTGGTCAACTTCCGCGAGAAGCGCATCTGGCTCAACAGTTTGTACAACCGCATATTCTTCAACGACCTTATTGTGCGCCATAAAATCAAGAATGAGGATGCCCTGCGTCTTTGTGTACGTCGCTTGGCAGAAAGCGTGATGCAACCCTGCTCTTTGAACAGATTGAGCAATTTGGTTAAGTCTACTGGTGTTTCATGCAGTCCGTCCACTATAATGGAATATGTGAGATATTTGCAGGAGTCTTGCCTGTTGATATCATTGGACAACTATGCCTCTAAGTTCACAGAAAAAGAAACTGTGAAGAAACATTATTTTGTGGACAACGGACTTTTGCACCTCTTCATCAACAACCCTGACACTCTATTGCTGGAAAACCTATGTGCCATAACTTTATACAAGAAGTATGGCAGTTGTATGTATTATTTCAACCGCAATATTGAGGTTGACTTTTATGTTCCTGACGAAGGTCTGGCTGTTCAAGCCAGTTATAGAATGAGCGACGAATCAACTTTGGAGCGTGAGATAAAAGCATTGGTAGCCCTTAATTCTTTATATCCTCTGAAAAAGGCACTAATTGTCACATACGAGGACGAGGGAATGATGGAGCGTGATGGGTTGAAAATAGAGATAGTGCCTGTTTGGAAATGGGTGCTTCTGTCTCTGAAGCAGAGTCGGCAGTAAAGAGATTGTATCGTAATAGTGATGTTGTATTGTCGGCAGATGATTATGCAGGGACTGAGATTGTTGTAGAATTGCCGCCAATCTCCTCGGCAGACGTTATCTTGGACTTGAGATAGATGATGATTTCCTCGCAATGAGTAAGGCAAGAAGGGTGGAGCTTGAGGATATCACTATTCGCAACAACTATTTTAATCGGTTGATTGAAGCGAAACATATTCTCCCTCCAGAGAATCCTATTTTTGTCGCAGACGAATCAGGAATGGATTATGGTGTTCCTTGGTTAGATTGATCTGTCTGCAGTATTAGGCAGGGCTTTAACAAAAAACGTTGGTTACCAAATAATGTTAATTGGCTACCATTCGATTTGTTGTTTCAATAAAAAGACGTATCTTTGCATTGTAAACAATATATTGAATTATGGTTGTAGTTAGCACAAGAGACTTTCGCACTAATCAGACAAAATATCTGAATTTGGCAAAAGCAGGAGAGCACGTAATCCTAAAATCACGTGCTGGCAATTTCCGAATCTCCCCAGATGACGGAAGTAATACCATTGACGCACCGCGTGACTTGATGAAAGAACTCAGAAACGCTTTGACCGAGGTAAAGGAAGCCATTGCTGGAAAGCGTAAACTCCAATCAGCAGAAAGTTTGCTCGATGAGTTGTAATCAAAAAATATACGCAAAATCCGTATGGCAATCAAAGCTAAAGGCAAGGGAAAATCAGGAGGAGCAAGGGTCATTACCTTCAATGTCCTTGCAGATATAGAAAACGGTCATGTAGTTTTTCTTCTTCTATATGATAAAGAGGATGCTTCAACTGTCAAAGTAAATGTTGTCAAGCAACTTGTGCGAGATATGGGATTTGAAATTGAATAGAATCTATATGGAATTGCTGGGCTATAGTGAGATCCGGTATTCCCGTGTGTAGTGCTCATCTGCTATCTGTGGGAGCCACCATCTGTAGCTTGAGATTAATCTCCCACAGATATCACAGATAAGCACAGATTTTTTCTTTAGATTACGTATTACATCTTTTCCCTCCGCACGCAACATCCGTGCTCATCTGTGCTATCTGTGGGAGACTCCTCCGCATTCCACATCCGTGTGCATCTGTGCTATCTGTGGGAGACACCTCCGCATTCCACATCCGTGTGCATCTGCGATATCTGTGGGAGACTCCTCCGCATGCTGCAATAAGCGATGCTGTCCGATGACAATATTTGTGTTTCTGATGCTCAATACTATGAGCCCGGCGCACAACAAAATCTTTGGTGCGAAATTCTTGAGTTTTGAACGGTTTGGGATAACGTGTTTATACACAGCGTGTTATGCGGTTTTCTGGCGAAGCGTCGTGAAATCAGACTCGCAAATGAGCCGTTTTATGCTGCTATAGAGCCACTTTTACATTACAATACTGCCGCTGTTGTCATACAATAGAGCCTCTTTTACGGTCTGATAGTGGCACTTTCGGACCGTAAAAGAGGCTCTGTCGTTAAGCGTGGGGGCTGTCAGCACAGCAGAACACCGTAAGAACAGCAAACCGGAACTCTAAAATCAATTTTTATTTTGTAACATGTTTTTACTGCATAGACGATATTTGCATGGTGAAAATTAAGATGTTAATAAAAAAGAGAGGGTGTGCAAACTTTTGCGGTTTGCACACCCTTTCTTAGTTAATGTAAGCATTCCTTTTCAGAATGTCAGGTTTTTACTTGCGCTTGATGTTAAGCTTGAATGTGGCGTTGCCTACCTTCACGATGTACGTACCGGTGGTTGCCGCAGCAAGGCTTACAGTCTGGCGATAGTCGTCAGTGGCGATGGCGCTTGCGATGAGCTTGCCGTCAGCAGAAGCCACTGTGATGCGGTCGCCGTTGTGAGCGCCGAGGACGATAAGCTGTCCGTCCTCCACCTTAAGAGTTACGCCGTTCTGACCGTTTACGCCGTCGATGCCAGTGGCAATGACGGTAACCTTGTCAGAGAACTTCTCGCCAGCTACTGAGTAGACAGCCGATACCTGATAAGTGAGATACTTGTCAGAGAAAGCCTTCGTGTCAGTGAAGACAGTGTCGGTGGTCAGCTCGTCGTTCAGACACTCGCCGTTGCGATATACGTTGTATCCCTCAAAGACGTTCTTGTCAGACGAAGCCTCGCCCTTGGTGTCCACAGCCTTGAATGTCATGTCAGCGTTAGCCGTGCGCTTGGGCTGGAATGCCGGAAGCTTCTTGGCTGCCTTCTTCTCTGTGCCGGGAAGGACATTAGAGTAGGGGCTGAGTCCGATAGAGATGTTCCAGTTGGCGTCTACCTCAGAACCCGAATCCTCCATTGTCTGCCATGTGATACCGTCAGAAGAGTAGAGGTCGCCACGTCCGCTGCGTGCCGGACCACGGTCGTATCCGAGAGGAACAGTGATTTCGTTCTGCTCGATGTATACTGCCACGCGGAGGTTCTTGCCTTCGTCAATCTTAAGCGGCTCCTCGAGGTGGATGGTGTTGAATGAGTACTGCTTCAGATTCGGAACGAACTGCTGGCGTACGAGGGTGTTGTTCTCATAGACGAGGAGGAAGAGCGCCTCTGGAATCTGATTGATGTATACCTCTACATCGCTCAGAGCGAGATTGCCATATCCCTTCAGGTCAGAAGCAAACCAGCAAGCGCCTGCGAAGAACGCGCCACCATTGGTCAGACCACCTGCCTTATAGTTGTAGCCGTCGTGCCAACGCAGATAGATGGGTTCGCCAAGAGCCGGGAACTGCCATGAGAGGCGGTTGCCTTCAGCCTGCTGTGTAACGCGGAGGTTGGTAGGAGCAAGCGAACCGTTGTCGTAATAGAGGTCGATGCTTACCGGTGCCGACTTCTTGCTGACAGCGGATGTCTTGGTAACAAGCTCAAACTCGTAGCTATACTTGCCTGCGAGCAAGTTGCGGTCAACATAAGAGATGTCGTTTACGGGATTTGCGTTAATCTTCTCGCCGTTGCGATAGATGTTGAATCCGTAAAGATTGCTCTTCGGCTTGGCGGTGTAAAGAGCCACGCCGTCAACGTACTGTTTGGGCTGTGATGCGTCCTTTGCCAATGCCACATACTCTGTTCCCTCTGGAAGCTCGCAGAGGATGTCCTGCCAAGACTCAGAGGTCTTATATGACTGGAGGAAGATGAAGTTGGCGCGGTGTGTGCCACCGGTTGAATAGTAGACATAAAGTGTACCCTCGCCGTTGTGGTCGTCAGCATTGCGGGCTGCGAGGCGCATGTAACGCATACCCTCTGCAGGGATAACGCCGAATGCGCTGTTCTGAGCGTCAACGGTTACAGACTTGCTGCCGTCGAATGCTTCGTCGTTATTGACGGTCCAGCCTGACTGATAGCTCTCGCCGTCAACGCCATAAACCTCTTCGCCGATGTTGCTGTCCTCGAAGTTCTCCTTGCTTGCTGCGTTCTGATACATGTCAGGGTCAGCGAAGGTGAGGAGCACGTTGTAGCCGTAAGACGACTGCTTGGCGTTGGTGTTGACAGGAGTCTTGGCGGTGCCGGTGCTGATGATGTCAACTGTTGACACGGCAGACATGTCAGATGTCTCGCCATTGATGTAGACGGTCTGTACAGCATAGCCATACTCGCCCTCCTTGGTCTCTGTCTCTTCAAAGTAGCGGCGTGTGAGCAGTTCAGCGTTGCGCTTCTCTCCGTTGCGGTAAACGTTGTAACCAGCCACTGTGGTCAAGCCACCGAGGTCGAGGATGACGAACTGTACCGGTTCGCCCTGACGCTGCAATGAAAGGAGCATGTAGGTGATGCCGTCCTTGCCCGTGAATGAAGACATACCGCCAGCCGATACTGCTGCGATGTTGTCTATCTCGACATACTTGCCGAGGTCGATAGATCCGACGCGATTGTTCTCCTCGTCATAGATGCCTACGGTGTACTTGTTGGTGTCGTTGCCCTGCTCGAAAGCATACAGCTTGCCGTTGTAGTAGGCTGTACCTGAAGCGCCCTTCAGAATCGGACCTGTGCCAATCTTGCTACCGTTCTTGGTTACGTAGATTGAAGTCTGCCAGTCGCCGACCTCGAAGCCACCCTTACCGTCGTCCAATGAAGGTATGTAAGCCATGTGGCGAGAGTATTCTGAGATGGCGATATCCTCCATGTTCTCCATCGTAGCGGGATCCACACGGTGGATGTTGGTGGTGTTGTCAGCCACGTACAGCCACTCGCCGTCGTATGCCATGTTACGTATTCCCTTGAGGCCGTCCACCTTGTATGTGCCGAGCTTGTTGCCGTCGAAGTCGTACTTCTCGATGCGTCCGTCCTCGTTGTATACAGAGGTGTAGACGTATGTTCCGTCAGTAACGACAGCCATGCCCGACTTCGGACCGAAGAACGAACGTACATACTCTGGATATCCCTCTTCTGTGGTAACGGGACGCTTTGTGATGTCAGCCTTTATCACCTGCGGCTCCTTTGTCGGATTGTCCCAACGGAGTGAGATGTTGCGGTTGCGCTCTACGTCAGCATAAACAGCGTTAGGAGCTGTCTTGTCCTTAATCTCGTATGCCTCTACGTTTACGGGCTTGCTCTCTGCCGACTCGCCGTTGTTCTTGTAGACGGATGTGACGGTGTAAGCGAATGTGCCAGTTGCGGAGAGCACGTCGTTGTAGCTCTGTGATGTGATGAGGCTGCTGTTCACCTTCACGCCGTTGCGATATACGTTATAGCCCATCGGCTTCTCTTCCGTGATGTCGGTAGGAGTGAGGTCTACGTTGATGTTGAAGTTGCCCTCAATGCCCGAAATGGCTGCTGAGAACCACTTCTCGCCGTCGGTGGAGAGGAGGTCGCCCTTATCCAACACAGCCTTGCTGTCGTCGATGCCAAGCGGCTGAACTCCAGCGTCGCTCTTGATCTCGAATCCGAACATATATTCGTGACCCGGCAGGATGCGGATGTCCTCGTCCACTGGGATAGCGGTCAGAGATCCGTCAAACTTGAAGTCGCCCTTATACTGCTTCTTGTAGATTTGCTCGCCGTCCTTCTGGATGAAGAGTGCGATGTACTGCACCGGATTGACGAGCTGAACAGAGACTGAAGAGATGCGCTTTCCGCGGTAAGCGGCGATGTCGTAAGCGTCCCACTTCACACCAGCGTAGAAGATGCCGCCGTCGGTCATGCCGATGTCGTCAGCATGCTTGCCGTTAGCCCAAGTCATTGTGGCGGGCTGGTCAGCTCCGAAGAGCGGCGACTCCCATGTAAGGCTCACGTTCTTGTTGCCGTTGATGCTTGCTGCCACGCCTACCGGCGGATAATACTGTGCGCCGTTCTTGACGAGCACCTTAACAGAATCGCTCTTTGCCGACTCCTTGCCGCCGTATACGGCTGTCACCTTATAAGTGTATTCACCGTAGACGAGAGACTGGTCAGTGAATGTCATGCCGTTAACGGGAGAAGCGTTCACCTTGCGGTCGTTGCGATATACGTTGTAGCTGTCTGCCTTGGCAGAACCATTGCCTTTCTGCCATGAGATGATGGCGCAAGCGTCGCCAGCCTCTGCCTTTACGCTCTGCGGTCTCGGGCAAGCAGCCTCGCCGGTGACGTTGAGCTTGAAGCTGACGGTCTGGTCGCCGATTTCAGGATTAGCCATGAGCACAGCCTCTGTAGAGTGGTTGCTGCCAGCTACATCCTCAAGGGCGTTGAAGCTTACGTTGATGTCCTGCGAAGCACCTGGAGCGAGCTTGCCGTGACGCGGCGAGAAGTCGAGCCACTTGTCTGTCTCGCAAAGAGTGTAGCGGAAGAAGAGGTTAGGCATCTGGTTGAGCGATCCCAAAAGGGTGAGCTTGCCAGGTGTGATGTCTGTAGAGGCGAAGATGCCGCAGACATAGTTCTGACCGGTGTTCTGGCTGCCGAGTACGTATCCCGGAGCGTCGGTAAGCGAGTGCTTGACGTCTGTAAGGGCACGCTTGGCAGTACTGAACTGGCGGATGAGCACCTTGTCAATCTGCTCTGACGATTCTGCCGTCATGTCTGACAACCAGAGGTAAGGACCGCCGGGCGATACGTTGTCGTAAGCCGAGCCGTAGATAGATACGCTCACGTCAGTGCTGATGTTGCTGAAACGTGAGAGAATCTTACCGTTCATGTCGATGAATCCGATGGTGGTGAAGCTTCCTACCCAGAATCCCTTGCGGTCAGGGTCGTAGCTACAGTGTGTGATTTTGAGGTCAGGCTGATCCTTGACGGTTATGATTCGCACGATGCGACGGTTGTCGAAGTCGAGCTGGAAGAGACGGTTCGACCAGTCGCTGCCGTAGAAGTAGCGTCCGTCGTAAGTGATGTCGTAGAGCTTGTAGTACATCTCGGGGATGCTGAACTGCTCGATGAAGCGACCGTCCTTGTCGTACTTCCAGAACTTGCCAAGCTCGATAGACGACGTAGAGTAATAGAACTCGCCGTCGAAACCTATTGACTGCTGCAAGTCGCCGGATGCTGTGAACGAAGGCTGCTTCTCCCAACGGTTGGTGTCGTCGCCAGACTGCTTGGCGGGCTTGGCTGCCAAGTGCCAGATGAGTTCGCCGTCACCGTTATTGGTCATGCGCAATGTCTTGACAAGGCTCGATTCTGCGTTGATGTCAGCAACTACTTCCTTTGCTGAAAGGTCGGCTACCGGCTTGGTCATAGTGACGTTGATGCGGTTGCTGGCACCGTTCTTAATCTGGAACTTACCTTTATATATATTATATCCGTCCTTCTTTGCCACTATCTCATACTCGCCTTCCTCTATCTTGTCGAAGGCAATGTGTCCGGCAGCGTCAGTCGTGGTGTTGATGACAGCGCCGTGATCAGCTGTGAGCGTAACGTCGCAATCAGCAATGTTACCTGCGGAGGCAGACTTGACGTCAAGCTGTGCCGATGTCCATACTGGTGTCCAGATCTTCACGTCGTCCACATACCAGTAGTTAATCCACTTGGCATCCTTTCCGTGAGCGCGGAATCTGACGCGGAAGAGGTCAGAAGAAAGAAGGTTGGCGAGCGGGTACTGGAATGTTGTCCACTCGAAACCGCCGTTCTCATTGTCGAATGTCTGAATCTCCTTCCATGTATTGCCACCGTCCGACGACACCTCTGCAGAGAGATAGTCGACGTTGGTCTGCTCGCTGTTGCGCAGCTTCAGGTTGAAGCGCAGCCATGTGTTGTAACGGTCTGCGGTGTGAAGCTCACGTGTCATGAGCGACTGGTCGTAGTTCTGGAGTGTGGACCAGCTGTATGTAGCAGACGGGTCGATGAGGCCGTACTCATAATAGTCGATAGACCATTTTGACTCAGTGCTTCCGTCATCCTGCGTCTTTGTCCACTTTTCCTCATGGAGGGTCCAGTCGTCGAAGTCGTCGAAGAAAGGCAACATACGTGTGTCAGGCACGTTGACGTTGAGAGCCACGCTCTGCTCTGACACCGAACCGTCCTTCTTGACTGCCGCTACAGTGTACTGATAGTCGCCGTAGTCAGGCACCTCGTCAGTGTAGCTGACGCTTTCCACGGGCTGTGAGTTGAGCTTCTCGCCGTTGCGATATACATTGAATCCCACTACGGGGTTCTTTGCTGCGGCGCGTGCCATGCTGGCAGACTCGGGTCTTACCTTGTTTGTGCCTACGAAGATGTCGTCAATAAGCAGCATGAAGGCATCGTCCGAAACGCAGTTGATGGTCACGTAACGTGCATCCTTGGGGATGTCGTAAGCCACGAGAGTCCATTCGTCAGGCAGTTCCACGTAGGGCGATTCGTTGACGAAGGTGAAGTCGGAGGGCTGTGTGCCGGTTGTGGAGTAGCCCACACGGATTCGCTCTGCATTATAGTTCTCGCCGGTCTTGTAGCTGCGAGCCCAGAAGCTGATCTGGAAATCAGCATCGAAGTTGAGTCGTGGTGAGATGATGTAGTCGTTGTTCTGCGCGTCTACAGCACAGAAATCGACGAGCATCTTTTGTCCAGAGTGGGGCTTGTAGTTAGGATTGTCGTTTACGGCAGGAACTGTCTGCCACGGGTTCATCACGACGTAAGCCATCTTCTGTCCCTGTGTGGGGAACGTACAGGCCTGCCATGTGTATGTGGGCTTGTTGTCGGCGTCGATGTATGTCCATCCGATGCTTCCCGGAGAGTTAATGGCGAAATCGTTATGTCCCTCGAAATCCTCTAAGAAGCCGTCCACGGGCTCTGGTGAAGTCCATGCCAAGCTTACTGTATGTTCGTTTACGCCAGTGAGACGGAGATTGTATGGTGCTCCGTTAGCGTCCTGCGTAAGAGCCTGCATCGGTGTGGCAGCCTTGCTGTGGAGCGCTTTCTCCATCAGCTTCTGCGATGGTCTGACTTTCTCGCTTTCATCGTTCTTAGCACCGATCCCGCTCTTGAAGCTTCCCACGGAAGCCCAAGCAAGCGAGACTGCTGTCGCTGCCAGTAACAATGATGTGATTTTATTTGGTTTCATATTCAATATTGCTGGTTAAGATTTGACTTATCTGATGATTGTCTTTGTACGGAATGTGCCGTTCTCGCTTGCTACGCTTACGATGGCTACGCCCTTCATTCCTGATGTAGGTATGGTGAGCGATGTGCCTGAAGCTGTGCCAGTGTAGAGAGTGGCGCCGGTTGAAGAGGTGAGAGTGACGTTGCTGCCGGGCTTCAGACCTTCCAGACGGAGGTCGTTCAGGTTGTTGGTCAGCGTCACTGATGTGCCCTCTATTACGTCGCTGATGGCTGTTGTGGTCTTCTCGTAGTAGGCAGGAGCCGACTCGTCATAGAAGATGTTCTGCCATCCTGATGCCACCCAAATCTTGTAGCGTCCCTTATCGAACTCGCCTTCTGTCTTTTCTGGAATGTTGATGCTCGTGCCCGACACGCCACCTGCTGCCAAGTCTTCCCATACCTTACCGTTATTGTAGACGAGTGTGAGATACTTGACGCGACCGTTGCGGCCTCCGTGCTTGAAGTTGAAGCGCAGCTTCTTGTAGTTCTTTCCTTCGAGATAAGAAGAGAGATCCACTTCCTGACCTTCCGAGTCGTACTGTGTGAGTGAGGTCTTCGGTCCGACGGTCTGCCATGTGCGCATGTCCTTTGTGCCTTCAACGGTAAGCTCTGACGTTCCGAGCGGGCCGCTTGTGGTTACGATGAACTTGCAGTCCTCGATGCCGTCCTCAAATTCCTTCAGCGTTACGCTTCCCGTGCTCTTGAAGAACAGCTGACCAGTGCTGAGGTCCACGTCTCCAGTTACTTCCTTATAGAACGACATCGGTGCGAATGCAGCTTCCTGATTCACCTGGTCTGTCTCCTTACCGAAGTAGAGATAATATCCCGTAGCACCTTCCACCGGTGTCCATTCTGCGTGGAGAGCTGTGCCGTTGCGCTCAAACTTGGTGATTACCGGAGTCTTCAGCTTGTCTGTCACCATTACGTCCCACAACCACAGATAGCCCTGCATCTTGTCCGAGCAGCATCTGAATGCTACGTAGATGTCCTGACCGGCATACTTGCTGAGGTCCACCTCTTCCATGTGCTGCTGTGCGAAGTAGTCAGCGAATGAGAAGCGCTCCACGAGATTGAAGTCCTTAAGGTCGCTCGATTTTGTGGACACGAGCACCTCGAGATTCTCAATGGATGTCTGCTCCGACACACCTCTGGTGAAGAACAGCGTTCCGTTCTCTGGAACGTGGAAGCGTCGCTTGCAGATAAGATAGTCGTCGGCGTCGTTCCAGTAGTTGAATGAATAGACAATAGAATTAGACGATTCGTCTGCCACCCATGTGGTGCCGTCGCCGTTGTTGTCGACAATGCGCCAACAGTCGGGCTGTCCGTTTGTCCATGACAGGAAGTCGTCGTGGAAAGGATTGTCCACGGTTACATCAGCTGTATGACACTCTGTTGAGAAGGGCAGGGTGGCGCCGTATACGGTCTGGCCGTTGGCAAGCTTCATGTATGCTCTTACGCCGTATTCCACGCCGGGCTGAAGGTCAGTCACGGTGAGAGAGGGCGATGTGGTGATATTCTCCACCTTAGCATAGCTGGTGTACTGCTGGTCGTCCAGACTCGGCTCGTAGGTGTCTCTGCTTAGTGCCCAGCAGAATCCTGCTTCCTTGATGTCGGCAGCCGTAACGTTTCCGAATTCTGCCTTGAACGTAGCGCGTGTATCCCATACATCCACAGGAGTGAGAGTCTTGGCGGTCTGCCATTTGCTTGTTCCGCCCTTTACCTGGAATCTGATAAGTCCGTCGCCCTCGGTGATGTTGGTTACGGGCACTCCGAGCGGCTCGTTGTTCCAGTTGATGGCAGCTGGCTTGGAAGTATCTGTAAATTCCGTATTTCCAGTTGCTCCTGGATAAGTGTCGCTGTTACGCGAGTTGGCGTCGTCGATGTTGTCCGCCGGAACGATGTACATGCATCGGTGCTGTGCCGAGTTGTTAGGACCGTTGATGCTCCACCATTTCTCCTGCATCTCCTTGGTGTAGTCGTAGTGTGTAATCACCAGACCGTGTGCAGGAATGTATTTGTCCCATCCTGTCTTCTGACGGTTCTCAAGGATAAACCATTCCATTCCGGTTCCTGCTTCGCGTCCGGGCTGTGCGTTGATGAAGCGGGCCTTGTTGTTGGCGATGCTCTCAAGCGTGACGTCCTCCGGATTGAGCAATTCCTTGATGTCGGTACCTTCGCTCATCCATCCCATCTGCATACGCTCGAATGCCATGAGGCAGGGCGGTGTGCGGCTATCGTTGTTGTAGCTACCAGAAGCGTAGAGACTGTAGTCGCCGGGGTCGAGACCCACGCCGTTGTCGTAGCTGTCCGTATCGTACATATCCTTCAGACCCAGAACGTGTCCGAACTCGTGTGTGAACGTTCCGATGCCGTCCATAGAAGGAACTGCAGGAGCGCCTGGCATGCCGACAAGCTCAGCCGAACAAGAATAGTTGTTCACCTTTATGCCGTCATATTCCGGCTTGTCGTCGCCCATGTTCCATGAGTGCGGCCAGATGTCGTCGTCGTTGGCAGTACTTGCCTCGCTGTATCCGGCGTATATAATGTAGCAGTTGTCCATTTCGCC
>ERZ1023873.40-NODE-40-length-67117-cov-54.872223_pt1 | contig 67117 bp, 62 predicted proteins | sample MGYA00380391_ERZ1023873 | MGnify/ENA primary metagenome ERZ1023873 (study PRJEB33179, sample SAMN07449006) | human gut metagenome | biome: Human-gut; feature: Human associated habitat; material: Faeces | host: Homo sapiens | place: India: Bhopal | collected...
TTATTAAATTTTAAGATGGAATACGATATTAATGCGGCTTTGGAACGCCTTGAAACCAACCTTGCTGAAGTTGAATCTGCCAAGAAACAGGTGGAGGAAACGATTGCCACAAGCGAAAGTTTACAACAAATCATTGGGAGATATTCTGAATCTCTCAGTTCTATGGGCAAAGATATTTCTGCATTTATTGAAGAGATACGCAATTATCAAGGTAACAAAACGTCTGAACTTGATTCGGCTGTTGATACTATCAAAACATCTTGTGATTGCGTAATCAACAAATTCAACGCAGAAGTTAAGCTTGCAATTAAAAGCTTTGATGAAAAAATTGCGGAAACGATTGTGAGTTTTGGCTCCGAGAACGAGAAGTTGCGGATTCAAGTTAATAAACTTAATTCTCTTCAAGATGTCTTGAACAAGGCAACTAAAGAGGTAAATGAAGTAGAAAAGAAAGTTGATATTCTTGCTACAGAATTGAAAACCTCGCAAGACTCGCAAAACATAACTCTTGCAAGTGTCAAGTCCTCACTTGAAGTGCTACCATCTTCTGTTAAATCACACGCTGCAGCAATCGTGGAAGAGGTGAAGAATCATGCTTCGGATTTGAAAACAAAGTCAGAAGAAATCATCGAAGATGTTTCTAAGGCAATTCAGAAACTTGATAATCAAAATTCGGTTTTAGCTGGAACAAAAGAACTTTGCGATGGTATAAAGGGAGATATAGAAAACTTGAAGGGCTCCATAGATGCTCAATTTGAATTAACGAGAAGTGCCATAAATATAAATCGCTGGATTTTAATTATAGGTTTATTGGCTCTTATGACTTTGATATTCATGAAAGGTTAATGATTTATTGCTTTTGTAGGTTTCAACTTTGTCGTTGTCCTTCATGAGGATATCCGCTATAAATACAAAAAATTAAATGATATACCCCAAAAACGAAGTTTTGGCTATAACAAAATTCGAGCACTATGAACATATCAGATCAAATACGTTTAAAGCTCCAACTGAAGGAGAATTCAGAAGTGGAATATAAGTCAGCTGCTGGCGGTTTCCCTAAAGCTGAATTTTGGCGTTCTTTTTCAGCCTTGGCCAATACCAATGGTGGAACGATTGTGTTGGGAGTGAAGGAGAAAAATCATAAGTTCACACCAGATGGTCTTTCTGAAGAACTTATAGCAAAATACAGAAAACAGTTTTGGGATGATGCACACAATAAGTCGTGTGTGAACATTCCGTTGTTGGTAGAGAGTGACATCGAAGAAATAAAGACTGACGGAGGGCAATATCTACTTGTCTTCAGAATCCCTCGTGCACAATATGACTTGCGCCCCATCCACCTTACACTTACCCCGTTTGGACATACTTATAAGCGCAGGGATGAAGGTGACTATCTCTGCAGTGATGATGAAATAAAGCAAATGTACTCGGATGCCAATAACATGAGGGCGTCAGCAGACTCCCGAATTTTAAGGGGCTATTCCATGGATGACATTGACATACCTACTCTCCACCAATATCGTCGTGCGTACGATATTAAGCATGAAAACCATCCTTGGACAGAGCTTGATGACAAAAGGTTTTTGGAAATCATAGGTGCCTATCGTAAAGATAGAGCCACATCAACGGAAGGATTCACTGTTGCTGGCATGCTGATGTTTGGCAAGACTAACAGTATTACCGACCCAGAGTGCTGCCAAGAGTTTTTCCCAGACTATCGTGAGCATTTGAGTGACGACCTTCAGGTACGTTGGACAAACCGTATATATCCCGATGGAACATGGGAAGCCAACCTTTATCAGTTTTTCACTCGTGTCTTACCTTTATTGCAACACGCTTTACCCGTGCCTTTCAGTCTTGACAACAATCAGATGAGGAATAATACAACCACGGCTCATGTAGCTTTGCGTGAGGCTTTTGCCAACAGTTTGATTCATGCAGCATATACGGTAAGGGGCAATATTGTGATTGACAGATACTTCGACCGTATTGTTTTGTCAAATCCTGGTACAATGCTTATCAGCATGGAAGAATACTATGAAGGAGGACATAGTGTATGCAGAAACCCTGTAATCCAAAAGATGTTTGTATTCTTGGGAATTGGTGAGAAAGGAGGAACTGGCGCTGATGTTATTGCAAAAGGATGGAAGGATAATGGTTGGAGCATACCAACAGTTGAAGAAAAGAGTAATCCTGATAGAATAGAAACTTGCCTAAAACTGGATGGAAATATTAATGGAACTACGGGAACATCCTCTGTAACTACGGAAATTCCTGCTGATACTACGGAAACAACTACGGAAACTCCCTCTGCAACTACGGAAACTTCTGCCGATACTACGGAAACTATTCTTAAAATAATCAGTAATAATCCTAAAGTCACGGCAAAAGAGATAGCATCTGTATGCGGCATAACTGAAGACGGAGTTGCTTATCATATAAAGAAATTGAAGCAACGTGGTCGGATTTTTCGTATTGGGGGATCACGTAATGGAGGAGAATGGAAGGTTGTGGAATAATCTGGCTCACGGATTTTGGTCAAACTCGATAATGACAAGGAAATATGTTATTCGGAAACAAGATAAGGGCTCTTAGAGACGAGCAAGGAGTATTGCAGCGCCAGTTAGCTGCATACTTGGAAATAGACACCCCCATGTTCAGTAAGATTGAGCGTGGAGACAGACGAGCAAAGCGTAGCCAGGTGACAATGTTGGCAGAATACTTTCATGTGGATGAAAAGGAAATGCTAACATTGTGGCTTGCTGACAAGATATTGGATGCGCTTGAAGGTGAAGACTCTTTAGCACTTGACGCTATTGGTGTGGCAGGAAAAACAATCAGACAATCAAAGTAAAAACGATTATGGAACAAGCCGAAGAACGCAGCAATGATTCGTTAGCCATGCGACTGCAAGAATTGGAAAAAGAGAATGCTATGTTAAAGAGAATACTTGATCAGCATGGCATTTCTTATTCTGTTTCTGTAGAAAGCAGCACTATAGAACAACCAACTCATATTGTTACGGACCATACTATTCGGCTTAGTTTACAAGAAAAGGTTGCAATATTTCAAAACCTATTTAAAGGTAGAGATGACGTATTCGCAAAACGATGGTATAGCCCATCTTCTCAAAAAGCAGGATATCAGCCTGTGTGTGAAAGAGAATGGAACCGAGAGTATTGTGACAAGCGAAAATACAAATGTGCAGATTGCCCAAACAGGATGTTTGCACATTTGTCATACAATGATTTCTTCAACCATCTTGCTGGAAAAGATCAATTTGGACGTGACGTTATCGGTCTTTATCCAATATGCAAAGATAATACCTGTTACTTTTTATGTACTGATTTTGATGACAAGAATTGTGAACATGGCTATAAGAATGATGTTCTTGCGTTCATTAATGTCTGCAATAGTTGGAACGTACCATGTTATATCGAACGTTCCCGTTCTGGCAACGGAGCACACGTTTGGATATTCTTTAATAAACCAATAACAGCATTGAAGGCACGCAAATTAGGAAATGCCATCTTGACAGAAGCTATGGATCGTGAGGCACGATTGTCTTTCAAGTCTTATGACCGTTTCTTTCCCAATCAAGACGCTTTACCAGAAGGTGGTCTTGGAAATCTTGTAGCTTTGCCGTTGCAAGGTATGGCTCGTCGCAAAGGGAATAGTGTGTTTGTAGATAACAAGTTCAACGCGTATGAAGATCAATGGACGTTTTTGTCACAAATACATAAGTTCTCAGAGGCAGAACTTGATTTATTATTACGACAACATACGGTGCCTACCTTAGGCGAACTTTCAAAGTCCAGCGAGACAAAGCCTTGGCAAACTCCTCAAATAGGAACTCCTTTAGCAGATTGCTATCCAAAACAAATAGTTCTGATAAGAGCAAACATGCTTTATATACCTTTAGCTAACTTATCCGCTAAATGTGTGAACGCTTTCAAGCGCATAGCGGCCTTCCGCAATCCTGAATTTTATGAAAAGCAAGGCATGCGTCTTTCCACTTACAATATTCCACGCATCATTTCTTGTTCTGAAATGACAGATGATTATCTCGCACTTCCACGTGGATGTGAAGATGCTGTTTATGATGTCTTAAGCCAACATAATGTCAATGTTACGATTTCTGACAAAACAAATCCAGGGCGGAGCATCAATGTGAAGTTTAAAGGCAAACTTCGAGAAGAACAGCAAAAGGCAATTGAAGCTTTTGCGAAGCATAACATTGGCACATTGTCTGCCACGACAGCATTTGGAAAGACCGTATTTGCCATTGGCATGATTGCCAAGAGAAAGGTCAACACTCTGATACTTGTCCATAACAAAGCTTTGCTTGAACAATGGAAAGAGCGATTGGAAAACTTTCTTGAAGTAAACGAAACTATAGAAGAACCGGAAAGAAGACGAGGACGAAAGAAGCAATCATCTATCATTGGTTGTTTATGTTCTGGCAAGAATTCCTTGCATGGTATAATTGACATTGCCTTGATACAGTCGTGTTTGACCGATGGCGAAGTGAAACCTTTTGTCAGAGATTACGGCATGGTTGTTGTCGACGAATGTCATCATGTCTCGTCTGTTAGTTTTGAGCAGGTACTTAGGCAGGTGACAGCTACTTATGTTTATGGTTTAACAGCGACTCCTATCAGAAAAGATGGACATCAACCTATCATCTTTATGCAATGTGGAAAAATAAGATACACTTCCGATGCGAAAGCACAGATCGCAAACCAAGTTTTCAAACGCATTTTGATTCCGAGATTCACTTCTTTCCGCAATATAACATCTTCAGACAAGACTTATGTTCAAATTACACAAGCCTTGTCTGAAGATATGACTAGAAACAATTTTATCATCGAAGATGTAAAAACAGCCATTCTAAAGGGATACACTCCGTTGGTTTTAACTACACGTACAGCACATGTAAAATTATTGGCAGAAATGCTAACGCCACATGTTGACCATGTAGTGCAACTCATTGGAGCCGAATCCACAAAGGAAAAGCGTATAGCGTTACAAAAGCTTCAGGAAATACCTCCAACAGAGTCACTTGTAATTGTGGCTACGGGAAAGTATGTGGGCGAAGGTTTCGATTATCCTCGTCTTAACACATTGTTTCTTACCATGCCTATCGCATGGAAAGGGAACGTAGAACAATACGCGGGTCGTTTGCATCGGGAATATGAAGGAAAAAGTGAAGTGGTAATCTATGACTATGTAGATATCCATATTCCACTCTGCGACTCGATGTATCGCAAGCGTCTAAAGGGATACGCAGCTGCCGGCTATGGAAAAGATGCCGTTACGATTGTATCAGACAACAAGCCGCGGAATCTAATATATGAACGAAATAATTATGAAATGGCATTCCGAAACGATTTGGCAAATGCTAAGCATTCTGTCATAATAGCAGTTCCCAAAGTGAAGTTTAAATATAGACCAGCCATTATGTCTACACTTTCCAACATTCTTCATAACGGTATTGATGTGGCAATACGTATCAAAGAGGAGGGAGCTAATGAGATGGAATTGGCAAATGTGGGAATAGATGTAGTATGTAACAAGGTACAAACTCTACAATGTGCCATCATCGATAAACACATAGTCTGGTATGGAAATATGAACTTCTTTGGTTATAATTCAGAAACGAGTAATATTATGCGAATCGATGACAATAAAATAGCAGATGAAATGATAGACATATTATATGCTGATGCAGCAAAATAAAACTGATATAGAGAGTTGTTACATGCAAAATATTGCCGTTTTATTTTGCAGTTTCGTGCATTTGTACTAATTTTGCAATAGGAAATCGCTTGAAATGGGGATGATAATCATGGATTTATGTCCACACATTGTCCACACGATGGGGTTTCTTAGTACGCAAAGCACTGAATTTCAGTGTGGTACAACATCTCGGGGTTGACTGGATTTGACAGCGGGATGAAATGGTATGTAAGCATGCGGAGCCTCGATGGCTAGCTCCTTAATCTGAGTGATCAAAAATTTAATTGGCGAAAACAACTACGCTCTCGCTGCTTAATCGAAGTACAGTAGATTAGCTTTATTCCGCCACAAGGTTGGCGGAACGAGACATCGCTCCAAGGATGTTGTTCCGAATCTGAGGGTCAAGCGGTGCAGGTAAATCGGAAATAGTCTGTGGTGTGCCTCGCCATCCGGATGAAATTTTAGAGGATAAGGTCGCGATTGGTGGTCCAGGTCTTGTCGCGGCACGAAAACCGAAGGCTGGAATAAGCATGTAGAAAGCATATGGTTTCCCTGTTTGGACGTGGGTTCGAATCCCACCAGCTCCACCCTAACAAAAGCGAAAGTCCTGTAGTTCTTCTGAATTACAGGACTTTCGCTTTTTATTATATAATGTATCAGTACATTTTTACGACCAGACACAATAGAAAACAATAACGGCACAACTCTCATCGAGCTGTGCCGTTATTGTATGTTTAACTTAAAAAACTTTTCGTAATTAATGAAGATTCTCACGAGCCCTCATAGTTACCTGTTAAACAATCGTTCAATTTACCTTAAACCTAATAACTAAAAACCTAAATCTATTACTACTAACCTAAACAATCTATTAACCTTTTGACGATGCAAAGGTACAAAGATTTTTTGTGTACGCAAACAAACAGCGTTTTTTTTAGCGTCTTTTAGCTGTTTTATTGATTTAAGGCAAGGTTTTGTGTCCGAACACAACACTTGTTAACACATGATAGCAAGCGTTTAACAAACCCATCCGTTTTCTTTGCTTTACGCCTTAAAAGCCTTACCTTTGCATCCATGAAAAAACAAGATACTAAGACAAAAGATTCAAAACCACCGACATAGCCTCAACGCGCATCTGCCGTTTCCTCGGCGACATATCATACCCGCTCTATATCGTACACTATCCTCTGATGTACGCATTCTATATGTGTCTCATCAAGACACGCCAATACACGCTGCACGAGACTTGGCCTGCGGCATTGGCCGCAGTGACCGCCAGCATCATCCTGGCATGGCTGTGCCTTAAGCTGTACGATATGCCGGTGAGAAAATGGTTGAGAAACTTATAAATAACGAAACACCTCCCATATACATAATAAGGTGGAACATTATTGTTCTTACTTTTCTTCTTTCTTGTCTTTTCCTCCCAACAATCTCATCTGCTCACGCTCAAAGTTCTCCAAGAAGTGAATCTCTACAGGCGAGAGGTCGTTCTTGGTACGCTCCTTGAATTTGTCGTATTCTTGGTCGGCTTTCTCTTTGAAATCTCCAATACCTTGCGATAGAACACCTTCTCACTGGAACGGATGTCACGTATTCTTGCAAGCAGTTCGTCAAAGTAGTTGCCACCTCCTGCTCTCTTCAATAGGTCATCGTTCATAGCAAAGCCTTTTACGATATACTCCTTCAGTACCTTAGTAGCCCATATTCTGAATTGAACACCACGATAAGAATGTACACGATAACCTACGCTGATAATCATGTCGAGGTTGTAGTAAGCTATTACCCTTTCAACCTTGCGAGTCCCTTCATTTTGAACTGTTGCAAAATTTGCAATAGTTGCCTCTTCTTGTAATTCGCCATCCTCCAACACATTCTTTATATGTCGTGAGATAGTGGACTTATTACGCTGAAACAACTCTGCCATCTGGTCAAGTGATAGCCAGACAGTATCGTTCTGCAACTTCACTTCTATCTGTGAATCACCGTCAGGAGTTTGATATAATAAAAATTGCCCTTTATCCATAATGTTATAATCATTTCAAATACAAATATATACTTTTCATTTTAATCCTACTGCGTTTTTCAAGTTAAATAACAAAAAACGCCTCCCATAACCCTTGCGGACTATGGGAGGCGTCATATTATGTAAATCTTCTAAGAAAGAAGAAGATTACTTCTTGTTGAGGGCGAGGTCGATAGCCACGGCGATAGCTACAGAAGCACCTACCATCGGGTTGTTACCCATACCGAGGAAGCCCATCATCTCTACGTGAGCAGGAACTGAAGAAGAACCTGCGAACTGAGCGTCAGAGTGCATACGGCCGAGAGTATCGGTCATACGGTCGGCAATCTTCTTGGCTTCGCTTTATCCTTTGTCCATAATCCGTTGTAAACCAATAGCATATTTCAGCATTTCAGTCTTCGGAGTTAATATTTAAAAGAACTATTTTCGGACTGTTGGCATCATCTTGTACCAATAACGCCTGAATCCGAGTGTAAAATTACAATATTTATCTGAGCTACGAGTAGTAAGTTCCCTATATGTTATAAGGTGAAATATTATTGTTCTTACTTTTCCTCGTTCTTGTCTCCTCCCATCAACCTCTTCTGTTCACGCTCAAAGTTCTCCAAGAAGTGAATTTCTACAGGCGAGAGGTTGTTCTTGGTACGTTCCTTGAATTTGTCGTATTCATGGTCGGCTTTCTCTTTGGCGAGCTTGGCGGAGATTTTACCTGCATGAGTGAGGATGTCTTTACGGGAAATACGGAGGAAGTCATCAAGAATATTTATCCAGTCCTTCATATACATAGGGCGGTGTTCCTCGGCTTGCATTTCGGCGAAGTCAAGATACAGGCTCACGATGCGGTTTAAGGACTTTACTTCTTCGTGAGTGAGATAGTTCTTGGCTATTTCTGCTTCGGGTTTTGTAGGCATAGCTCCTGCCCACGTTGTCAGTCCCATAAAGTCTTTCTCGGAATCGGCTCTCTCGTATATTATTTCCGCTGCCGTATGACCGTGAACCGAATAGTGCATCTTGTTCTGTACTGTCTTGAAGAACTTTTGTGTCATTTCCACTCGTGGGTCATAGTCGATACTGAGGGCATAAATCTCCAATATCTTACGATAGAACACCTTCTCACTGGAGCGAATGTCACGTATTCTTGCAAGCAACTCGTCAAAGTAATTGCCACCTCCAGCTCTCTTCAACAGGTCATCGTTCATGGCGAAGCCTTTTACTATATACTCCTTCAGCACCTTGGTTGCCCATATTCTGAATTGAACACCACGGTAGGAATGAACACGGTAGCCTACGCTGATAATCATGTCGAGGTTGTAGTATGCTATTACTCTTTCAACCTTGCGAGTTCCTTCGTTTTGAACTGTTGCAAAATTTGCAATAGTTGCCTCTTCTTGTAATTCCCCGTCCTCCAACACATTCTTTATATGTCGTGAGATAGTGGACTTGTTACGCTGAAACAACTCTGCCATCTGGTCAAGCGAGAGCCAAACGGTATCGTTTTGCAACTTCACCTCTATCTGTGAATCGCCGTCAGGAGTTTGATATAATAAAAATTGCCCTTTATCCATATATACATTACTTTAATGTCTTGGTTTGGAGAAGAACTTGGTTTAACTTCTTAACAGATCTTTCATTTCGACACCAAGCAGTTTAGCAATGGCATTAAGAGAACTAAGGTTAGGCTGAGCTTTATTACTAGCCCATCTTGACACAGTACACTCTGATACACCCAGTTCTTGTGCTAACCATTTCCCCGTCTTCTTCTTTTCGACAAGGACTAACTTGATGCGATTTAAATCTTGCTCCATATAAAATTTATTATCGTTTGATGCAAATTTATATAAATCCTCCGAAATTCCACCATTCTACACGTTAAATTAAGAAAAATAACCCGATTTTGCCACTTTCTCAGCAAAAATTTCTTGATTCTCACTTAATTTCCGTACTTTTGCGATGCTGATTGGAGGCTCTGTGTAAAAGCAGGGAATAGCCAGTTAGTCAAGAAGGCGTATCAAGCTATTCATACCGCTCTAAAATGTCTGGAAAACAAAGAAGAAAGGTACTAATGAATAGAAACGATATGCCCTTCCTTGGTGTATATGATAATGTTTTGGTGCAAGCCCTAATTGTACCCCTACATATCAAACACTGGGGATGGGGCTTTGTTTCTGAACATTTCGTACCACAGGTTTTTTTCCAGACTACCTAGAGCGAGGGATGGCAGATTCGAACTCCATCCCCTTTCTTGTATCTATATACTAACCGCCATGAGTTTGTGGAGTTGTATTGGCAAAAGAAGACTTTATGTCGATATGAGCAAATACGAAGAATTATCAAAGCTAAAAAATCTTCTTGACTCTGGTGTGTTAAGTCAAGAAGAGTTTGAGGCAAAAAAGAAAAATATATTGTCTGGAGCTGATAATACAGCCCCAAAGAAATCAATAAAAAAAACATTTGTTACGATACTTGTAGCCTTGGCAATTTTAGTCATTGGCGGTTATTTTTATTGTCGAAGTTCTAATGTACCACAGACGAATTCTAACATTACATATAAAGAAAGTGTTGAAGGAAGTACACTAAATATTCCCTATGACATCGTTCTGGAAAGAGTTAAAAACGACCCATCCAACAAAGAACGAGGAATATTTGGCGATACAGAGAAAACCTCAATAGGGATATTCCAGAAAAAATACAGAGGTCTTGTTTTTGATTATGTGAATTATTACTTTTCATCAGGAGTAGTATCATCTATTGAACTGCGAAAGACTGCAAATCAATATGATGGTGATGCCGCTCAAATCATAAAAGAAGCATACAATAGTGTAGAGTCAAGTCTCAGAAGAGATTACTCTTCTTGTCAAGAGACGGATGAGGGAGTTGTATTTTTCAACGAATATGAGAAAATTACAATTCATCAGGAAGAAGACTTTTCTGGTCAATGTGAGTTGAATGTAAAAATTGAGAAAAAGTAATATGGAACAGCATCAAATAGAAGAACTGAATAAGCTCAAATCTCTTCTCGATTCTGGCGTTCTTACACAAGAAGAATTTGAAACAGAGAAAGAGAAAGTCCTCAAATCTTCAACTATCTCACAAAGTGCAGATACAAAAGAAGGTAACATACAATCTGTACATTCTAATGATAAGGCAAAATTACAACAAGGAATGTCCGACAAAAAGAAGTTTGGAATAATTGCTGCTGTTGTTTTCTCTGCGGTTTTCATTATTGCCATTATTAGTCTTTGTAAAAATACAGGCAATCAAACATACGATAGTTACAATGAGACAGCTATTGCAGACACAGCTGAAGTTACAAATTCTTCTGACACATACGTCACGAATGATGACGAGAGCATAAATCCCGACAACTTTGTTCAAGATGGAAGCGAAGAGGATTTTGAAATAAATTGCCCTTGGAGAAAGGAGTATTTCCATAATGAATTTGGGGAAGATATGCCAGAGCATCCTTACATCGTCACATCTATAGGAGGAAGTTGGAATTTGCAAATTGCCTATAGTCACGAGATTGGTTTTCGTTTTGCTCTTCGAGATAATGATGGTGAATATAAACACATATATTCTCCTGTCTTAATCATATTCAAGACAAAAGATGGTAACAAGTACGAGGTTACTCCTGACAATGTAGAGAATAATTGTGCTTTCGTTCAGAATTCAAATGATGTAAGATATATAGCCAAACTCCTTGATACACAGAGTAAGTTTGATATACTTATGTCGTATGAAATGTATAATGAACCACATAAGATGACTTGGAATGTAGATTTCTTAGGTAGTACAAGCATGTTTAACAAAGCAGTAGAAAGATTTTTATGAAAAGATTAGGTTATATAATTCTTGGAGTTTGCTTGTTCCTCACAGGCTGTAAAGACTCTCCAAGAAACCAAGAAGAAATAAAAGAGGATGCTATTGAATGTGTTCGCGACTTTATAGAGGACGTTTATAAAGAGAAGAATGTGTCTGATAAATGTGTATGGCTTTTTAGCATGGGGTCAATATCGGAAATAGAACATGAATTCAATTTACCGAGTACACTATATGAAATTATAGAGAAAACAGGATTAAAATTAGAGCCTCAGAAAGTATCATATTGTAATAAAGTTGAGGAAATCCGAGAAAAAGGTAAACTTGAATATGCGGTGGTAAGAGTGAAATACAAAGGCAAGGAGATTCTATTTCATGTAATGTTTTGCGGTGGGTCTGAAGACAATACAGGAACTGCGGGTGAACCTAAAATTCTGGAAACAGTAGGATTGGTAAGATTTGACAACTCTTCATTCTCAAAGAAAAGTGGTTTTATTTTGGAATATGATAAAAGAATGCCAGATATAACACCTTACTTGTCGTATTCAGAAGCTGTGGCTGCACAACGACTCATAATCAAGCAAAAAGGATTATTACCTGATAAAGTAATTATTCCAACAGATATAAGAACCAAAGAACATCCAATTTGGCAAGTGTATTGTGGCGATTCCGTTCTATATCAAGTTTACTTTTCTTTTGATACTCCCAAGATAAAGCGTATTATAAAGTTGAAGTGATATGGATAAGGAAGTTATGGATAAACTCATGGAGATAAAGAAACTCTATGATGCTGGAGTCTTGACCAAAGAAGAAATGGAAGCAGAGAAGGCTAAAATTCTGCGTCCTATATCATCTGTTGCGTCTGAAAGCAAGAAAGAAACGGTAGCTTCTAATGACAAGCCACAATCGAGTACTAGCAAGGGAACGCTGAAACAAGGATTGTCTAAAGACACAAAGATATGGCTTATAGCAGGAAGTATTGTAGCCGTAATGCTCATTATTGCCATCATCATTCAAAATGGCAGAAGTTCAAATAGTCAGACACACGATAATGACTATGCCGTTGCTGATACTGATACAGTGATGGTTGATGATACAGATTATGATACTGCCGTAGATGATAGCCAAGAGCAAACTCCACAAAGCTATGCTGACAAAGCAGAGAATTACATCGGAGGACTTGATACTGACACTCGTGTTGTCGCAAGTCTAACGGATGATGATCGCCATTGTGTTTATACACTGACTGAAGTTGAAGCAGGTTGGGGAAGAGTAAACAGTTTGTATTGCCACAATCTTGAAACAAGTTCTACTAATATTGTCAATGTTCCATATAAAGTTGAGGGAGAAGAAGAAGCTGGTGAACAGGTTGCAGATGCAAAGATGGTAGGTAACAATCTTTATGTCATCAACACTTCATATCGTTGCGGTAGTAGTGTTGCTTGCTTGAATACGCTCACAAATAATTGGTCATGTGCTGTCAGAGCCTGTGCTGATGCTAAGTTTGTCGGTTCAAACAAGCTTAAAGTAACATATTCAAAACTCGTATATGAGGGAGAATGTTTAGCTGACAACCAGTATGAATATAAAGATAAAGTAATAACATTAAAATAACGTGACCCTATGAGAAAGTTATTATTATTCATCGCATTAGGATTCATAATGCTATCCTCTTGCAACAACGGACAAACAAAAGGTGCTGCCGAAGAGATTGATAGCATAGCACTCAGAGCAAAGACAGATACTGTTCTTAGCTTTAATGGTCATACTCTTGGGAATACAAGTATAGATGAATATCCTGAAGCAGACACAAATGCTCTTGCTACATTTGATAAAGATGCAATAATCACTGTCGATAAATGGACTTATAATGCCAAATATAGATTTGATGGAGATATTGTTAAGTCAGTCAGGAAAAATCATAAGATTATAAATACGGTCAAAGTCGGCTCAATAAGCATTTGTGTCGGAGATTGGCAGTATGACAATATTGATTCAACTGATATAAGAAGAATCGTAAAGTTATATACATCAAGGTATGGGAAGTATTCATATTATGAAGCTAACGATGGTAACTCTCCTGCTTTGTTTCCTAATGACAAAGTTGATAGCCTTTCCCATGATTTCTACTTAACGACTTTTATTTGTAAAGGAAAAGGGAAAATCGTTTGGGAATGGGCAAATTGCAGTATAACTATTGAACCTGGCGATTTTTCAGATTGCTATATAACATATAGTTCATCAGGATCTAAAGATAGATTGAAAGAAGAAAAAGAACTTGAATCCCAAACTAAAAAGCAAGACATTTAAGATAGGATAAAAAAGAGAGGAAGGACATCAAAAGTCTTTCCTCTTTTTAGTTCTATGGTTGTGAGAAATTAGGTACAGTTGTTTTGAATCTGTAGCCATTATTGCAAACGCCATTAGATTTTAGATTATTTGCTATACTGCCGACCCCCATTCCAAGAGCTTTAGCTGCATCGTTCATGGTATTAAAATCTTGCCACGTTCCGTCTGGTGCAAAAGCTCGGACTGCTGTGCCACGTTTTTGTTGGGCGAGCTTCATATTTGCTCTGGCAGTATCTGGAATTTTATGACTACCCCAATAACCACCACCATGTGTCTCTCTCCACTTTTTGGCACCCTCAGAAGCTGCTTTCGGCTCAATTCCTTTCATACGATCAGATTGGGCTTTCCTCATTTCGGGTGTGCGTTTTTTGCCTGTATTGCCTTGGCTAATTCTCTGTTTGGTAGCATCTGATTGAGTTCTACCGAGATTAGCTGCCGAGATTTTTTGTTTGGTAGCAGTTGTATGAGTTCTACCTTTTGAAGCTACTCCGATTTTCTGGCGATGTGAAGTCGAGAAGTTCACGCCTTTATTACCAGTCCCAAACTTAGACACATTATAACCATTATTGATAGTATCGTATTTCTCGATGTAATCTCCTTCCAAAGAGAATAATTTGGGTTTTAACATTCCTAAATCATAGTAATCTGTGATGACTTCAAGCTCATGGTAAACCCAATCGTCTATACCTAATCTTCGTTTAGCCTCGTTGAGTTTCTCATTAGCGTATTTGTCATTAAGATTCTTCCAATTACGCCTACGAGCTTTATCATTGATAGTTTCACCTACATACGATTTGCCATGTTCATACCCATCTCCTTGGTAAGTGTACATGTAAACGACACCTCTGAATGGAATGAATTTGATTGTCATTTTCAGTTTGTTAGAGTCTGCTGATACAGAAATGTCATAGCGATTGTAATCCAGTTTGTAGTGTTGCCTCATTAACTTTTTATACCGAGGAGCAAAACTTCTAAGTAACACCTTTCCTGCCTTTGCTTGTGTTGGTCGAGAGTCAACAAATTCAAGTGGTTTAGTATTTGAAACTTTCCATCCTGTTATAAGTTCAGCATCCATCATACCAATCAATTCCTTTTTAGGTAATTTGAGGTTACGTTTCCAAGTGAATGAAATAGAATGAAGATCGTTTCTGATAACACTAAAATCAATAACACCTTTTCCATAAATGGCATCATATTTAGGCTGCATCTTTTTCTGAATGCTTTCAGCCAATTCTCCCATATCCAAGAGGGTATCGAAGAGAATGAATGATTGTTTCTCTGTTGTCATAGTATTTAAGTTTAATGTTATGAACAAGACTATTCTTATTCATACTTTAGGCGTTGACCTTCCTTAAACAGAGTTTCGAGGAATTTATTTGACACAAGTTGTTTTATGTTTTAAGGGGCGAAAAAAAGGGAAGAAAGCCCATAAAAAGCCTTCTTCCCAATTTGATTAGTCATTGCAAACCTCAAACTCGTGGAATGAATAAAACAGATCCTCATTCTCTTCTTCGTGTTCTTCAACGTAAGCATCCAAAGCATTTTGTATTGCATTAACGTTTGGCTCTACATCAATCCCGACAATATTAGACACAAAATCTGCTGCTTCATCGAGAGTTTCAAAATATTCCCAATCCTCGTTTGAACCAAGAAAGTAACGCTCTGGGAAATAATCTCCTGAAGCATCGTTTGTGTAAAAAACTCCACAGCCAGGTTCTTGTTCCATAAAGTAAACCTTAATACTAGGATAGGTTTTTTCGATAATCTGTCTAACACCTTCCTGTTCGCACCATGCCGTTTCCTGATTTATTATCAGCACATTTCCGTCAAGTGAGAAGTCTGTTATCTCCCCACGGCAACGTGACTTTTCCCAATCTCCACCAAGTTTGTGTACCAAGTTTCCAAGCCACATCTTCCCGAAGCCATTCTTTAAGATAGATGTCTTACGCTTCTCCATATATTTCAAGACTTTATGCAGAGATTTTACTTCCTTCAAATCTCCTACGCACTTATAAGAGGTATCACACCAATTCGGCATCAGCGACCTCCTTTCCATCTTTGTAGTGGTAGATAGATAGTGTTTCTGTTACCATCCACTGTGAATTCTTTAGTCTAAAACCATACTTACATTCGAGGGTTGAGAGAAATTCCTCAAAATCCTCATACTCCTCAGACGCTTTTAGTTCTTCACCTGTCAGCTCTATAATATTCAAACAGCCGATGGTGAAATCTAAAATCAATACATACTTTGCTTCCATAATTATTCTATTCTTGTTGTTTTGTAAAACATTAGCTTGCTTATAAATGGATTCTCACGGAATATCAAGTTTCTTGCTGCTCCTTGATTTTTCGCTTCTACCCATAATGTGATGGGCTTAGTTGATTCTTTAGTCCAAGCCCTAAAATACCAAAGGATTCTCATGCCTCGATACCATTAGAATGTGCTGCGTTGATAATAACCTGACATACCTCCAGTTGCTCTATATCGGACAGTTCAGTTAGTCCTACCTCGAAGCCTTCACCTACATCCATCATAAGACCCTTTTCCTCGTCCCAATAGAAATTCTCAACAGTGTTATGCTGATTCTCGAACTTTTCTCCGTCCCAACAGCGTGTAGTGACTGTAGGATAGTACAAAACCTTGAATGGTTCATCGCTCTTATAGTCCTTGATAATGTTACTTGCCTTGGTGGTGAGATCCTGGAGGTCTGGTACGTCTCCTTCATCAAAAGCTTCTCTACTTTCAAAATCCAGTTCAAAGTCGTTGTTGTCAAATTCGATCTGGTCTGCCTTCTCGATAGCCTCTTCTTTTGAGTTGGCTAATACTGTTACATCTACTGTAGCATAGTAGTTGTAATGGATAACAAATTTATTCATATCAGTTAATTGTTTAAGCCCAATCATTCACAAGCCATACCTCAATATCATAATTTATAGTATAGCCCTGCGTTTGAAAGGGGATTTGTAATTCTTGTTTTATTTGTTCTCTTGCCTCTTCTGCCGTAAGTCCATCAAAATCATCCAAAGGAATATTATGATGTTCCGCTATAGCTTCAATAGCTTCTTCTTTTGGAGTGCCAGGAGTCAGTCTCATACACTGGATAAAGATATTGTTCTGTCATACCGCTTCCTTGACAAAGTAGGTTATGTGGTTGAAGTTGGAGCTATAGGGGCTTGTGGTAATCATCTTAAACCCCACTCCATATTTGCCTTGGTACTTCTCCACGTTCCAATGCTTTCTTGTGGATTTACCGACCCCCACAGAAGTATGATGAGGAAGAAAGTTGTGTTGTATGAGTTGTTTAATTCTCATACGTTGTTCTTCACAATAAATTCTAGCGTATGCTACATTTGAAGAATGAAGAGTTCTAATAATAGCACCCTCCTGATTGTGTATATTCTCTTTCATTTTAAGTTGTATCTTTTGAGAAGTTTATATATTGTTGATTTAGAGAAAGAGCAACCTTTGGAAGTGACAAATCCCTCTTGATTGAGTGTGTCTGCCATTTCTTGTAAGGTATATTCTTCTTTCACGAGAGTACGGAGCATAGCAATAGCCCTCTTGTTATTAGGGTTGCTATCCGCTTTAGCTTTGCAGGTCTTGATGCTGTTCTGGATTACTTGCTCATGCTTATCCAGTAAATGCTCTGGATTGCCAAGTTTGAATCCTCTTGCTTTCTTTGCCTGTAATGATGCTTTGGTTCTTGCTGCAATAAGTTCTGCCTCGTATTGTGAAATGGCAGATATGATATGCAGTACCATTTTATTAGCCTGGGGGAAATCGCAAAAGATAATTTCCACATCAGACTCCAATAGATTTGAAAGGAAAGATACGCTTCGAGCGAGACGATCTAGTTTAGCAACAATCAGAGTTGCACTTTCCTTTCGGCATTGTGATAACGCTTCTTTCAGTTTTGGTCTGTCAGATTTGCGTCCACTTTCTACCTCGACATACTCAGAAATCGGAGTTGTGTCACGGAGGTAGTTGTGTATAATTTCTCTTTGTGCTTCAAGTCCAAGTCCACTATATCCTTGCTTTTGTGTAGAGACTCGGAGATAAGCTACATACTTTGTTTCTGCCATTGTTTACTGGTTTTATCATAAGTTCCACAGCTTAGATGTCCGTCTTGTCGATGGAACCAATGTGAGTTAGACATAAAAAATGAGGAATACCAGAGATTGTTAGTTTCCTGATATTCCCCATCTTCGTAGGATTGATAGTTTCCCTATACTGCGATTTTATGTGTAAGCCCGAATATTGAGCAAATGTAATCGTAGTAAGAAACGCCATATTGTACGTTTACATCTATGAGTGAAACGATATTCTCTAAAGAAACGAAACGATAGATAACTTCGGATTCCAGAGTGTTGTCGGGAGTTATTGTTATATCGTATCTGTTATCTTCTGTCAGCTGTATCTTAATCCATCCACAGACTTTTCCTTGAACATAAAATGAAGTTCCGTTTTCGATGACTTTGATGTCGTTGAAGCGGAGACCCCATGAGAAAGGCTTCATGCTACATTGAAGAGCATCATGCCAGATTTGCTTTGCTATTCTATCGTTCATATTAAGCTCCAATTAAGAAGTTCATTACTTTGGCATTATAGTTCTCAACCTTGTCGTTCTCCACGTTTAGGTCGATCGTCTCTGCCAGGTTATCTAAATACACATCGTCTATCTGTTTGAGCAAATTCCCTTCTTCATCATATAAGAGAACTTGGAATATATCAGCTCCTTCGATATAGACAATTCTCACGTTTCCTGTATGTAAGAAGCCTTGAACATGGAATTCGAGAGCATCTTCACTACATACTACTGTTTCTAAGTCCACTCCCCAACTCATAGGAAGGAGAGGTTCTTTGGCAATGATACTCCAAATGTACCTTGCCATGTCGGTTGATAGTTTCTTATTACCCATCTTGCCTTTTATTGTTATCAATCCATTTTTTTGCCTCTTCAAGTGAATCAAAGGTATTGTCCTCTATTTCACCATCTTCATTCAGAACAAATGCTTGAACATCATCGGGAGAGTTCAGAATAATCAAATTCTCCCTATAAGTTATCTCCTTAGCCATGTTGTAGGATTGATTTAATTGTTTGTACTTGTTGTTTGGTTGGAGCTGAGAATACGATATAAGCATCATCGTCCTCTATCCCAGTCCATACAACTTTATCTATCGTACCGCCATTATCTATAATTTGACTCTTGGCGTATTGAACATCACCCTCATGCTCAACATCTATAAGATAAAATACTCCTTTAGCCATAGTATTCCTTCATATAGCAATCTTCACAGAGAGATCCATAATCATTAACATCACTTCTTGTCATCGGTCTGCCGCAATACTCACAATGTCTTACAGTCTCTTCGTGAACATAGCGGACAACATCAAGCATCGATGCACCACGATAAGACACAGATACCTTATCTTTCTTAGTTGCTTTCTTGTTTGCCATTTCCTTTTAGTTTTGATTCGTACTTGCATTCAACATAGGCAGTAAGAATAGCCTTGATAACTCTGGCTCTGTCTGCTCTGTTGTAGTTGGCTGGTTTCTTGTGAGAATAACCATTTCTGAATGACTCTTCGATATATCCCAGACACTGCTCTTCATATCTGTTGTCGAGAAAGTCTCTGAGTTTATAAGTAACATAGATATCTGTATCGTCACCCTGGATGTAAACCGAAAGATAGACTTCATCCTTCTTCCAGTTATAAATGTTTGTCACTTTGCTATTCCAGTTGTTGCCAGCATCAGAAAGGAATAGTGTTTTATACTTGCATCTTGTTTTGTTGCTATCTCCACGACCTGCCTCCTTGATTATTCTGAGGATGGTGTTGTTTGTGATAGCCAAAAGTTCGTTTTCGGTAAGAGCGTTGATAATCTCCAATTTTTTCTTTGGAGCGTATCTTTTGAACAGTTCGATATTGATATTTGCTGCCATTGTTGTTTACTTTTTAATAAAATACTCAATAGCGGAATGAACTAAGATATAATACTCTCGATTCACCCCACACTTATTCTCATAGGGATTATAGTAGTCAAGTGCTAATGCCTCGTACAACTGAGGAATATGCTTCTTGATTTTATTTACCAACCACTTGTAATTGATGGGCTTAATCCCCTTCATCTTCTTCTGCCATTCCGAAAGAGTAATATCGGAACAGCAACATTCGTAAGTCATAGGCTAAATGAATGGTAAGTAAATATCATCCAAAATACCAGACTCAACTATCTTCTTTGCGGCTTCATGTGCGCCACGATTTCTGTCATCATAGCCGTAATCATCATTAGCCATAACGTGAAGGATTGCTACGAAAGACTTCATCAACGACTGCTGTAATGTTCTGTGTTGCATACTAACAGCAAGTCCAAACTTCTTAGGATCCCATGACATAGAGTTAATGGAATCTGTCAAAGCTTCAGCCGCTTTATATTCTCGGCTCTCTTTCAATATTACAGTTTCCTGATAATTCATATTTTCTGATTTTTAATGTTGTGAAACAAAAAAGCCAGGGAGAAAATCTATTGTATTTGATAATCTCCCCAGCTCTGTAAATACTGGTTGTTATATGGCAATGCTTAAAGACCCTGCCACATCGGAGGTCTTCATGTAGGAAGACAAATCTATATTAGGATTATCTGCCTTAAATGCTTTCAAGTCAAAACTGCTGCGAGTTGTCGGGAGTTTACGAGTAATTCTCATTGTCTCTGTTACCCAACTCCTCACATCCTTCTCTTCCATGTCTGAGAGGAGCTTGCCTTTGATAATATTCAACTGCTCTTCTGCTGATTTCTTGGCTTCGATAAGTTCACGGATTGTCTCTTCTTGTGATGCCCACTCATAAGGGATAGCATAAGGATTCTTGAATTGCTCACCTCGAAGGTCGGTGTCGAGAAGATCTTTTGCAATCTCAGGGGGAATACGACTAAGGAAGATGATTTCAGATATGTGGTCGAAAGTTCCATCTTTCTTCGGTTTGTTACGAAGATGTATGATGAAGAGTTTATCTACCTTTGCCTTCTTGTTCTGAAGCTCAAATAGATAAGCATAAATTGAAAGTTGCCAGCGAGCCTTTTGAAGTTTGTCTGCTGTCATCTGTCCGTAAGTCTTGATGTCGCCCAAAGAAAAGGTATCGTCTGAAACTCTATATACCTTGTCAATATTGGATGCCCATGATTTGCCATCTGTCACGTTATATTCAGATGCCTCATGCGTCAATCCATAGTCCTTGCAGATTTGGATATAATCAACTGTCTCTTGTGTCCCATCATTTATCCAGTTCTTATCGAAGTCTTCTATCGAAGAATGGACTCCTGTACCATATTCTGCTGCTGCATTAAGAGTAGCCTCACTGATACCATTAAATTCATCGGGGAATAGCTGTCTTTGAAGCATCCCTGTGATTCCACTTAGCTGTTTGTCGCCAAGCCAATACTCATGTGCTTCCTCATTGAAGAATACACCAGAGTTCTTTAGTTCGATTCTTTTTGCCATAGTTATGCTGCTTGTTGAAGTTGGAGTTTACGCTGTGTGAAGATTGCCTTTACCTCCTCATTACAATTTACTTCATTCTGGTGCTGATAGTAAAGGCTTGCAAGTTGGTCTTGGCTAATGCAAGAATTCACGGCTGCTCTTATCCCAGCATACTTGTCGAGGGATTTCTGCTGTGCCGTGGTAATTGTCTTAGTGGCAGTTCTTCTTGTTGCCGCTTTCTTCGTTGTGTTGGCAGTAGATGTTGTATTATCATTCTGTCCGTCTGATGTGTTGTCTGTTGGAATATCCTCACCAGCATAAACGTAAAGTCCAAGTCCGAACATAGCAAGATTCTTCACTAAACATCTCATAAGCGTTTTGTTGATGTCAAACATTGTAGCGGCTTGAACCGTCTTTTCGATGTAAGCCTTCTTATAGCTGTCCCATACTTGATATGTATAGGGGGATAGTTTCATGGCTTTGTTTTTTGAATCCATTACCGGGAGCCACATAGAATGGGTTATGTCATCAACAGTAACCTCAGTAAACACCATAATACCTACATTCGGATCTGTGAAGTAAGGTAAATTGGTTTCGGGATTCTTGATAACTTGGTATATTGCGTTTGGGTATGCGGATTTAAATTCAGCCCAAGCGTTAGCCCAGGATAAGTAACTGAGCTTGTCGTTCTCTCTCTTTTCCAATTTGTCGTTAAGGTCAAGAGAAGATAAAGCGTTGAACATAAGAGATCTACGCTCATCTGCTGTTATATTAGCAGGAATTTCTGGTTTCTTAAATTTACACATTGCGGTATTTTTTAAGTTGTTGTGAATACTAATGATAAACAAAAAGAGAGATACACAAATATCTTCTTTCGTTGATAAATGTATATCTCTCAAACATCCAGGTCTATTAGTTTCCAGACTTTTAGAGCGAAGGATGTTAGTTGATTAACCAAGAATAGCCCTCAGTATCTTTACCTGTTAGGGCTTTTTGGATTCCTAATGCAAAATCAGTACAGTTCTGGTTTCGATCTAACCACTTATCTATATAAGCGGATTTTACAGATTCGTTAGCGAGCTGTAGTAGATTCCATGTAGTAATATCTTCTCCCTCTTTCTTACCGAAATTGGGATTAGACACATAGTTTTTTACCATAGCATTTACGGCTTGATCACCGATAGTTAGCGATGGTAGTTGTTTCTGTTCAGATAGCGAAAGAAACTGGTAAAGTCTCATTCGACCGATAATCTTACAGAATAACTCTTCGGAGATAGCGGTTGATTGCAAATTCTCCAAGAGTTGTAATGTTTCTTCCTTGTGAGGGTTAAACCCATTGAATAGTTCAAATGACTTTTGCATTATGTCTGCTTCCGTCATGCAATCTATGGTTCCTGAATTTCCATCACAGGTCAGCATTAAGTTTGAACACACTCTTACTTGCCAACCAACAAATATTTTGAATTTTAATGCGGTTGGTCTGTTATAGAGTTTGTCTTCGTTATAAGCTCTCACTCCACCAATACAAAGGTGAACCGATTGCCCATTGATAGTTTTTGTAAGGTTCTTGACATGGCAGCAAAAAGCCAATCTCTGATAAAATACGGTCTTGTCTGCATCTGTCAATTCACTTGCTTTCTTGTGTTGAGCTGATGGTATTCTCCCGATAATAGGATGAGAAACCCTACACTCAACAGGTGTAAGTTCTCCAAATACTTTCTCGGCAACACTTTTTACTGCACCAATAAAATTCTGGTGTGATAATGTTAAGGTTCCGTCAATGAAAGTAGGAATTACGTTCTTTGTTTGCAACTCTTCAAGCGTGATAGCCTGAGTGTTGCTCTCTATGAAGTTAGGATGGTTGCCACCCCAATCTTCTTCTTCAATAACTTCAGCCTCGATTATATCATCTGATTTTTCGAGACCCAAGGTTATGTCTGATGTGATAGTCCCTGCTGTAGGAACATTCACGGTTGTAGTTGCTTCTTTCTTCTTCATGTTGTTATTCTTTTTGAAGTTGTTAGCAAACTGTAAAGTAACTTAGTCGTGGGAGGAAAGGAAAGCGTATAATCTTTGCCTTCATGTTTCTCACGAGCTTAACAGAGCCATTCTTATTGATTGCTCTGATGATAAGTTCAGATTTTGTCTTGTTCATATTCGTTATTTATTGAACAGTTAGAACTATGGGAGCAACTGGACTTTAATTTGCCAGTCACCCCCGATAACTTTTTGTACCCTTTGAAGAATAATGTTATTGCTTCCAATAGGGTAATTATTGTGTCGAGCTTGTCGTTTTTACTCACATACAGTCTCAACATTTGCGGTGTCGGTAGGCGTTGTTGTAGGCTTTACCGACTTCTTGTTTTTGTACTTGCTCCAGAGACTCTTCGTCAAATCTGCGGCTTCGATGATGGTGACAGCTATTGTTAATACTCGGTAGCTGACAACCAATGTTTGTTTGATTTTGTTCATATTTTCTGATATTTTACGTTATTAAAATGTTTTGTTTTTTCTATATATAAGGCTTTTAAGCGATAACAGAAAAGACAAAAAAAGAGGTTCAAAAAACACTTTGTTTTTGACCTCATAAATAAAACTTCAAGCATCAGCCCGACCTGTAGAATAGTAGCTCCTTGAGTACTATAATTCCAGCCGAAGCCAAAGTTCATGTTGTTCCAAATTCATCATCTGGCAATTCCTTCTTTATGCTTTGAAGCTCGTCAAGAATTTTATCTTGACTTTATCTTCAACTATAAGGGTATTAAGTCTTTACAAACGGTGAAGAATAAAATGACGAAAAACGCTATAAAACTCACTTCCACGACCTTGATTATCTTAACTATGGATTTCAACACATTATGAGAAATGTTTAAGAATCTATTTCAAATAGTCACTGGGGAGCGAAGTATAGTAACTTCCAGTGAACAGGTTAAGACTGCTGCCGAGGAACATAAAGTAGTCAAGTCTAAGTTCATGCACGATATACAGGCATTGAAAGATGCTGGCTACTCGTTGGTTGCAGGAGAAGCTATTGTGTTGGACTTGAAATCTGCATTGGAGCTTATACCTCGTGACCGTAAAAGGGTGGATGCGTATAAGAGCCTGACAGACTATCTTAATAAAGAGTTCGATTGTACTCTTTATGTAACTTCACAAAAAACTAAAATTAAGGAGGAAAAGCAATGAAACTTACTATTATGAACTACGACATTGATACGGATGTTGAGAAGGACTATCAAGAATTGTCCGACAAATTATCATTCTTGGCGATTGCTTTATACTCTAAAATCGACATTAAGGGAGTTGCGTATGATTATAATCCATGCACCAATACTGCAACCATTCTGTTCAAAAGAAATTCCATAAGCTATCTGTATTGTGGGTGGATAAAGAATGAGGACTGCCAACTTATAACAGGACTTACAGAAGAGTGCTTTTATCCGAAAGTCTTTGGTGGGTTGGATAATGGATATTGGGGATTGATAGCGTATAACGGAAGTTGGTATGCTGCCGACGACAACATTAAAAGACACTTTTTGAAACGCCTATCTGAGGGAGTTAAGGACATGAAGGTAAACTTTGGCAAACATTATCTTGAGATTAAGTTTATTGGAGCAAACGCATAATGCCTTTTACCTAAAAATAAAAATTGGCATATATGGGTTTTAGGGATTTTATAGGGGTATAGCATTTTTTGAAAACAGGTAAAAGTGATATAAATAAGCTGTGTATCAGTAAGTTTTGCGTTTTACCTATTTCCGATAAGTAAATGACATAAACTCCCTAAGCGACATAAGGTAAAACCATAAGAGATTAAGCATTATAGCTTGGTCTCTTTCTTCTTTGTCAAAGGTAAAAAGTCAAAAAACGCCATTTATATCCGTCAAAATCTTTATAATTGGAAGTTGATTTCCCTCTATACTTCCAACTGAACAAAATGAGGAATTTTATATAATACGATGGAAAAAGTAAAAAACTCAATTATTACTTTATCGGATAAGATAACAATAATCAATCCGAAAGACAAAAAAGCTACAGAGACGGATATGTCAACTGTACTCTTTAATATTATGAATGGTGATGAATACAGAAGCTACAAAGAAAAAGGAGAAAAGATTTCTGGTGTTGACAAATGGAATTATACCCATAACGATCTACCAAAAGTCAATTACTCTGGTGTTATCAAAAACAACTGCTTTCTGTCGTACTCAAATATGATAGCTGTTAGAGTACCAAATTTCTGTAATGGCTATCTTGCTGATGGTAATGAAACGAGAGACGAGTTCGCAAAGAAAATACCATTTGTGTATGCTGCCTATGCTGATATTTATAACGAATGTGCATTACTTATTTGCAAGCACGACAATACAGACCCAAGACAACACAAGACACTTTGCACACATATTGAAAAAGAAATAGCAAATATGTCAGAATCGCTTTGCTCATGGGAAATAAGGGCATATAGTGAAAGTTCCTATTACTCAGCCACAATATCGTTTGATGACAAGCTGATTATAAATGACCAATGTGAAACTTTCCATTTCAGACCAGAAATCAACAATCTCAAAACTACAGTAAAACTAACTAAGGATTCTTATAACGCAATGAAGCCTGAACTTTCTGCTTTTACATCACTGGATGATTTGAAAGAAGATGTCATGCAGCATTTCAACCTAAGACGAAGTAACTCCATTGTAGCGGCAGCAAGATTCTTTGCATACAGAGCCAAAGAGAAAGGTATAGAAGGACATGAGGCTTACAAATCTTTTGTTGACTGCTTTAACTGGCATCGGTGTAATGAACAAGGTGCAAACATCTATTATGAGTTTTATGAAGTATTTGATTTGGGCTTGTAAAATAGCCCAAATTTTTACCCAATGCAATGCAAAGGATAAAACTCTTATTATAGAAACCATAAACGAAGAATATTATGATAAAAATTAGTACAATAAATAGGATATACCAACCCAATCAAATAAGAATGGTTGATATATGGGATATTTTGACAGCTATTAAAACAGGCGTATATAACGGTGAAAATCTTATATCCATAACCCAAAAGATACAACAAGAAACGAATCATGGCAAGCAAAATGACTTAAAGTTTCATTATTTGCCTTGCGTTTTATACAATGGCGTGTTCTCAAAAAAATCAGATGTTGGATTGCTCGAATATTCACATATTACAGCAATGGATTTTGATAATTTTGATAGCATTGAGACAATGCGTTATATCAGGGGAAGATTAGAAGCGACTCCATGTGTAATCGCCGTTTTTGTCACACCAAGCGGAAAAGGACTAAAGGCTTTGGTTATACATGACAACGATAATCCTACGTATCACAAAAAACTTTATAAGCAGCTTTTGAAGAAGTTTCAAATACAGGATGCTGTCAATGATAGTTCTTGTTGTGATTTGTCAAGAGGAAACTATATTTGTTATGACCCTACAATATGGATTAGGACAGAAAATGTTGTACCGTATCATTTTGAACATACCCCGAACCACACTACTCCACACAAAACAACATCTGGAGTAGTGGATGTGGTTGAATTAAAGAAAAAAGTTGAAACAATATTTGATTATATGGCTAAAGTAAAATCTGACAGCAGCATTATAAATATTATGAACTCTGCTTGGAGGAAAAAGCCTGAGTTATGGATGGAAGGGAATAGAGCAAATTCCGTTTTCTCTATGGCATCACAGTTATGTAAGTTTGGAGTGGATATAGATGCAGCTATTGATTACCTTAAAACTGCGTTTACCCCAGTCGGACTTAATGACCGTGAGATAGTGTATCAAGCAGGACGAGGTTATGCTTGTAATGCAGCTGCTTTTGGAAGTGAAAGAAGTAGATTTAACAACTACGGAAGCAAAGGTAAAAGTAAAAGGCGTAGGAGAAAGACCTGGATATAATGGATGCGGCTTACGCCTAAACTAACGACATCAATCTCTCCAAAACAGAAGTCAAGAGAATTGATTGTCGTTAATCTAATGAGGAACTTTGTTCCGAATGCAATGCAATATTTTATACACTACAATTACTATATTATAGATAGATTAAGTTTTATGAGCAAAAAAGATTGCACCTTAAACTCAAAAAATATGGAAACAATAGATATACATATACCAAACGGTATTAGATACATGAGTGATTACCTTGGACTCATGGATATTCTTCCTCAACAAGGTAAATATATATTGAACAAACAACTTACAGGCTGTGGAGGAACTACACTCTTCCTCCACAGTCAGAAACCACTTGTGCTTGTATCTCCAAGAACAAACATACTAATCTCAAAGTATAAGCAAACTCCAGAAAGTCACTTGTTTAGGGATAAGAAGAGTGCTGATGTAAATACCTTAAAGGCAGAACTTAGGAACTATCTTATGTGGTGTCAGAATCCATTTGAGCCAACTAAATCCAAAATACCTAAAATCCTTGTAACAGTGGATTCTTTCAAGTATGTCTTGGAAGTACTTGATGAAAATCACTACACAGATGACTTTTTGTTTTTGGTTGACGAATTTCAAAATCTGGTATCTGACGCAATATTCAAAGGTAAGACGGACATGGAGTTTTTGAGCCTTATTGACAGCCATTGCAAGAATATTGTATATATGTCTGCTACTCCTGTTCAAGCAGTTTATCTTGACCATGTTCAGCAGTTCAAAGGGTTAAGACACTTCATGCTCAAATGGAATCCAAATGTTCTTGAAACGCCAAATATCAAGGAGGTACAAATGAAACCTCCATATAACACCTTGAATATTTGTGCAAGCATAATAGCAGGGTTTAGACAGAATGGATATTTTGAAAAGAAGATATACAATGGTCAAGAATGTTATGCAAGAGAGATTTGTATCTTTCTGAATGAGGTAAAGACTATCAAGCAGATAATCGAACGCAATAATCTTCAACCATCCGAAGTTACAATTCTTGTATCTGAAAGTAATAAATATGCCAAAGCGTTAGAGCAAAATGGTTTTAGAATAGGAGGACTTAGCACAAACAAAAAGAATCCGAAGAACAAGCCATTTACATTCTGCTCAAAATCGTCCTTTGAAGGAACGGACTTCTATAGTACAAATGCCGTTACTGCTATATTCTTGGATGGCTCACGTACCAGTCAATCATTAAGTTTAGAAATAGACCTCCCTCAGATTATGGGCAGACAGAGACTTGATTGTAATCCTTTCAGACGAGATGCAACCTTATACTATAAAATTAAGGAAAATCCCCAAACAATTACTGAAGTAGAGCTTGAACAAAGTAATATGCTGAATGTCTCCAATACACTTCTCGATTCCCTAAAAGGAATGAACGAAACCGCAAGGGATATTTGGGCAAACAAACTCAGAGCCATACCTGAGAGTGAACGATACAAAAATGACTATGTTGATGTGTTTGACACACTCAATGGTTACGAATTCAATATAAATTGGCTTGCTTTTGTCGCTAAGATGGATATATGGCATAGGCAAAAGCATTTCTACAGCAATCCCATATACCTGTTGTCAGGAGTAGAGCAAGGGTTGTCTCAAACATCTGCATCAAAACCGACCTGCCTAATGAATTTTGAAAGAGACTTTTATCAGATGACATCTTTTCAAGTTCGTATGAAACTGTTTGTGGACTTTATTACAACTCACCCCGAACACTTGACTGATGTGTTGTATAATCCATACATCCCCCATGATTTCTATGAATACTATTGTGTGGTTGGAGCGCAATATATCAAGAGTGTTTCGTATAGGGAAAAGGAAATAAAATCTCGATATGCCTTCTTGATTATGCAGCCACAAATACAAACCTTATGTACCCAATGTTTTATCTCTGGGCAATTTTATACAAATTCTGAAGTAAAGGAGATATTACAAGGGGTATATAATAAGTTGAGATTTACAGAGACTGCCAAAGCTACAGACATAATTACATATATACCGGCAGCCAAAGTCTGTATGCGTACAATAAACAAAATTAGGGTATCTGGATTTGAGATACCATAACACAGATTACCACTTATCCTTTATGGGTAGGTGGTTATATTTTTATCCATAAGGTATAGTGGAATTTTTAGAAATAACTATTAGACGCTTTTTCATAGTTTTCATAATTCTTTTCATAGTTTTCACCCACCCAAATACGCCTTTCAAAAAAATATAACTTTGCAGCGAAAATAAAAAATAGTAATAATAAAGACAAAGAATATGAACATTACAAGACATGACAAAGCACAAGTTGCTTGCAAATTATTAGGTGGTGCGATTACTATTGGTACGCTCCTTTTCAAGTATTATCTTGACAACAAGAAGTTAAAAAACAAGTACGCTTTTATTGACTACAAGAACGAAAAGGATTTGGAAACTTACAAGGAAAAGTTCGAGATTAAGAAGCAGCACGAGAAAGCACAAGAAGAAAAGACAGAACATGTTGATGACACTTCTTTCTCTATTCCTACTGAAGAGAATCCGAATGACATTCGTTCTCGTGTTTTTACCGTAAAGAACGAAACTTTTTGGACTGAGAACATCCTACATAATAATGGGGTTAATTGGCTTACCAGTCGTTCAGGTCAAGGGAAGTCAATCATAGCAGCTCAGTTAGGAATTGAGGCTGCAACAGGAGGTGTTTCACTTCTTGTTCCTCATGGTAATGGCACTGCCTTTGAACCAACACATGTTTTCTGGTACGATGTTGAACTTGATGATGATGACATTTATCGCCGCTATTTCCAGCACGATTTCGCATTCCCTGAAAGTTTCAAGAGGGTAACTGATTGTGGTTTTCCTAATGAGTCTATGTTGTTGGAAGACATAAAGGCACGAGTAATGACTAACAATGAGGACTGTGCTGTAATCATTGACAATTTGACCAGTATTGTACCAACTATTCAACCTGCCAAGATGAATGATTTTCATTATGGTCTGAAGCAAATCCAAAAAGAAGCAAAACAAAAGGGCTTTTCCGTAACATTCTTGGTCGTTGTTCACACAAAGTCAGGAGAAATGTGGGAATCTATCACAGACAATTCTTTTGCAGGGTCTGTTCAGGTGGCACGTTGTGCAACCACTCTAACAGCTATTGAGCCAACAAGAATTGCTGATGACATAAAGATAATCAAGAACATTAAAGATCGTAAGAATGCTAAAGATCCAATGGTGTCTTTGGTAAAATTGGTTGATACTCCATATCTGCACTACGAATATTTAGAGGATGCTAAAGAATTGGATGTGCTTGCTCTAAAGCCCAAAGCAAATAGAACAGCCGCTCCTAAAAAGACTAACAAGAAAACAAAAATAAGCGTTGAAGATGTCAAGTGTATAAAAGAGATGAAAGCTGAAGGTATCGCAGTTGAAGATATTGCAAAGAAATTCAATGTTACCGTGAAAACTATATACGCAAAACTTAAATAGCCAAAAAGGAGGGGAATTCCCACATATAGGAGTTCCCCTTTTATCTTATAAGTTGTTCTTTAAGTCGTTCTATTCTAAGTTGTTCTTTTTCATAAAGGCATCCATACGTTGGGATGAAGTTTTTGCCTGATTGGTTACACCGTTTGTTTTAATAGTCTTTCCGTTAGCGAGAGCATAATACTTAGCTGTTTTTTCCCACTTTTTATAAACATGGTCACCAGCAAACCAATTAATGAAATAGTACAAATCTCTCGCTTCACCATACCATACAATTTGATTTGGTTCTTTTTCACCTATATAATCGTATGACATTCTCGATACGAAAGAATAGAGCACATCATCATCATAAGAAAGATAGCCTTCATTTGTTAGCGCATAATACAATTTTGTACAGAAATTCTTATCATGGAGGATTACAGACTCCAAATATTCTTTCTTTGTTTTATTTTTGACAGCCTTTGGAAGTGTAAGTCTTGAAAGAAACTCTTCTTTGAATATAGCAAATTCATGAATCGGTTTTGGAACATACTCGTCAAGGGACACACCATGTTTTAGAAAATCTGTAAATATTTCAAGAGACTCTGTCTTTTCATTTAAGAAGTGTTCCATTTGGGCAACTTCCTTTAAGTTTAAGGATGCACTGCAACAGATACAATGAATTAAAGGAAAATATATTTGTCCTTTTTGTTCGTTATACATCCAGTGTTCCCAATCTATATTTGTATCTTCAGGGTGTTCAAGAGCATATACTATATCTGCGTGCTCTGAGGCATGTTTGCTATTTATTAGTCCGTTTTTTCTAAATTCGAAAAAAAAATTTTTTATTTCTTCTGTATTAATAACTTTGTCTTTTACATGACCCAACATCTCTTTCAAAACCAAACTCTGTTTCCAAAAAGCTAAAGAATATGCAGCCTGTTGGTAATCAATATTTGATGTCATAAGGATTGTGACAAAATTATCCACATCTTTTTTCAACATAGATTTCTTCAATTCTGTAAGTGTTGAGGAATCAGTATCAATATAACTAAAGACCAAAGATAATTCTTTTAAACTACATTCTGAGAGTTGTTCAAAAAACACAATTTCAGAAATTTTACAAGAACTTGAATCCTGACTTGCTTTATCAAATAGCTCTAATAGCATTTTTAGAGAAATACTTGATAATTCTTTCTCTGATAGGGAAATCATCTGTTGAACTGAATATCTTTTTTGTAATTCAAATTTATAAAGAAAGCAAGCTGTATTATAGAATTTATTGTATGAAATCAACTTGTCATCAAAAAATAATTTTTCAAAATTCTCGATTTTTGAAGCAAGATACAGCATAGCAGGAACTAAAGCATCACGAAATTGTTCATACTCTTCTTCTGAAGCAGCATTTCTAATGGCTACAACTTCTTTTTTATACCCACTAAGATAGTCTGTGACGATTTGCTCTTCATCACAAGACATTTCAATATGCCTTTTACCTTTTATGACTTCCACGAATCTTTGAAAGCAGACATTAAATCCTTCAAGATTTAAATTTCTCATATCTTATCTTATAATTTGATGAGATGAGTCTGCTTATTATACTATCAGACCCAGTTATAGTTCTATATTCCGTTAGTAATTCCCCGTTGCAACCGTTATAATACAATCCACAACTCGCCACCTTTTGGCTCATCAAGTAGGCTACATCCAAATATAAAAAGCAGTACTGCCTTTCCATATAACTATAACAATACAAAATGTGTACCATTATAGGTATATGACAGAAAGGCAGAAACGCTTATATCAGAACGTGTCAGCTATCTTATCCATCTGTTCACCTATCGCTTTGTCAATCAACTTTGCGTAACGACTAGTCATGCGAGTATTGGTATGCCCCATCATTTTTGATATGACTTCAAGCGATATGTTATTGGCGAGCGTAACGGTACTGGCGAAAGTATGGCGACTTGTGTGGAAAGTCACTCGTTTGTTTATGCCACACAATGTAGCTATGTCTTTTAGGTTCTCGTTCACATCTGTACTATCCTGAATAGGCATAACAATATCGCTGTTTGGGTCGTTGTATTTATCCAACAAAAGTTTCGCCATAGGAAGGAGAGGAATGCGTGAGAGAACACCTGTCTTTATGCGTTTCTTCTTAATCCAGATACGCCCCTCGTCATCTGTCTCAAAATGCTCTTTGCGTAATGTTTTGATGTCAATATAGGCAAGACCTGTGAAACAACCGAAAAGGAAAGTGTCTCGTGTGCGCTCAAAACGCTTTATAGGAGTAGTGAAATTGATAATCTTACGCAACTCTACATCGTCAAGAAAGTCTATATCTACATGCTCACGCTCTACCTTATATATATTAAGTGGATTGAACTGGATATATCCATTTGCTACAGCTATATTCATCAGTTGCTTCAAGAACTTCAGATGTTTTGAACATGAATTTTGGCAGTTGTTCTTCTCCGTAAGCAGATAGGTATGAAAGCCCTGTATAAAGCCTAACTTTACCTCGTGCAAGTAAATATCCTCACGATGATACTTAGTCTCCATAAACTCCTTGATATAACGACCTGTAAGTTCATTGGCTTCGTAGGTATCCTTGGAGATTTTCTTACCGACAAGTGGTTTGCGCATCGCTTGAAAATCTTTGAACACATCCAACAATGTCTTTTGGTTTATGGCATCCACATGGTCGTTTACTGCTTCTTTCAGTAGGTTGGCAGTAATCATAAAACCTTTTTCCATCAACTCAATCTCCTTTTGAAAGATTTTGTTGCGGAGCTGATACAGATACTCGTTTAGCTGTTTAGCCTCTTCACTTCTGCCACGAACCAACTGCTTTTCATCGTCCCAGTCAGAAACTTTAATTTTTTTGCCTGTGTAATAAGATACACGCACGGCATTAACACTGATGTAAACTACGATAGGGGATAACCCATTTTTGTCTTTTCTGGTTTTCTTTACCATAAAATAGACCGATGTACAATGCTTTTCCATTGCTTCTTAAAAAAGTTTTTGAAGACTTATCTACTTAATATACAATGGTTTATCCCATATTGTGATGCCACTTTTTACAGACACCCAAAAGTGGCATCAGTATGTACCACGAAAAAGCGATAAAAAGAGGTGTTTTAGTGTCTCCTGGCAACCTATTAAAAACTCTTTTTTTACAAGGTTTATTTACCCGAAATACAAGCACAAACTCACTTATAAAAGTTAGGTTTTAATAGGCATATAACACAAAAAATCCTCCATAATCGTTTATAAGGACTATGGAGGATAATTTTATATAAATATCTGACAAACAGATAATTACTTCTTGTTGAGTGCGAGGTCGATAGCCACGGCGATAGCTACAGAAGCACCTACCATCGGGTTGTTACCCATACCGAGGAAGCCCATCATCTCTACGTGAGCAGGAACTGAAGAAGAACCTGCGAACTGAGCGTCAGAGTGCATACGGCCGAGAGTATCGGTCATACCGTAAGAAGCAGGACCTGCAGCCATGTTGTCCGGGTGGAGTGTACGGCCTGTACCGCCACCAGAAGCTACTGAGAAGTAAGGCTTGCCGGCGAGGATACGCTCCTTCTTGTATGTACCAGCTACCGGGTGCTGGAAGCGTGTCGGGTTGGTAGAGTTACCAGTGATTGATACGTCTACGTCCTCGCTCCAATTGATTGCTACACCCTCGCGAACGTCGTTGGCACCGTAGCAGTTAACCTTAGCACGGGGACCGTCTGAGTAAGCGATGCGGTCAACAACCTTCAACTCACCTGTATAGTAGTCGAACTCTGTCTTTACGTATGTGAAACCGTTGATACGGCTGATGATCTGAGCAGCGTCCTTGCCAAGACCGTTGAGGATAACGCGGAGCGGGTTCTTACGAACCTTGTTAGCCATCTCAGCAATCTTGATAGCACCCTCAGCAGCTGCGAACGACTCGTGACCTGCCAAGAAAGCGAAGCACTGTGTCTCCTCGCGGAGCAGACGGGCAGCGAGGTTACCGTGGCCGAGACCTACCTTACGGTCGTCAGCTACAGAACCGGGGATGCAGAATGCCTGCAGACCTACACCGATAGCCTCAGCAGCGTCAGCAGCTGTCTTAACGCCACGCTTGATAGCGATGGCAGCACCTGCGACGTATGCCCACTTTGCGTTCTCGAAGCAGATACGCTGTGTGTCCTCACACATCTGATAAGGATCAACACCAGCTGCTTCGCAAATCTCGTTAGCCTCTTCAAGGCTCTTGATTCCCTCAGCGTTAAGAGCGGCAAGAACCTGAGCCTCGCGGCGCTCCTGACTTTCGTAACTTACTTTTCTAATCATAGTTGTGTATCTCCTTATTATTCTTTACGTGGATCAATTGCTTTAACAACACCCTGCTCGGCAGTTGTACGACCGTAAGAGCCAGTGAACTTCTTCACAGCCTCGTTGGCGTCCATACCGTTCTTGATGGCTTCCATCATCTTGCCGAGGTGAACATACTCATAACCGCAAACCTGGTTGTCCTTGTCGAGGAACTGCTTTGTGATGTAGCCCTCTGTGAGCTCCAAGTAACGTGTACCCTTAGCTACTGTGCCGTAGAGAGTACCTGTCTGTGAACGGAGACCCTTACCGAGGTCCTCAAGACCTGCACCGATTACGAGGCCGCCCTCAGAGAATGCGCTCTGTGTACGTCCGTAAACGATCTGGAGGAAGAGCTCGCGCATAGCAGTATTGATGGCGTCGCAAACGAGGTCAGTGTTAAGAGCCTCGAGGATGGTCTTGCCGGGAAGAATCTCAGAAGCCATAGCTGCTGAGTGAGTCATACCGGTGCAACCGATAGTCTCAACGAGAGCCTCCTGGATGACGCCGTCCTTTACGTTCAGAGAGAGCTTGCAAGCACCCTGCTGAGGAGCACACCAACCCACACCGTGAGTATAACCAGAAATATCCTTAATCTCCTTGGCGTAGATCCATTTTCCTTCTTCAGGAATTGGAGCCGGTCCGTGGTTAGGACCCTTTGCGACAACGCACATGTTGTCTACTTCTTTTGAATAAATCATAATCGGTATAATAAATAAATTATTAATGTAAAAGTCTTATCCATACGCGAGCGACGCTATATCCTATCGTATATCGTATATATAATAAGGTATAGATGCCACGCTCATTTACGTTTACAAAATTACAAAAAAAGACTTAGACAATACCTATTTCAAGGTACTTTTTTGTTTGTATTTCAGTATTTTCACTTCTCAACAGCAAAAAGCAGTAACAGCCTGTTAAAAAAACATGCTGTTACTGCTTCTCTTAATTTATCATTATCATCTTACGGCAATCTTCTCTGCCTTACCGTTTCTCACGCGGATGTAGACGCCGGCTGCTTTTGGCTTCTGTTTCAAGGCACAGCCATCGTAGGTATACCATTTTTCATCAGCCTCACTGCTTTCCACTTCCACGATACTTGTCGTAATCGAGCGTTCATCGAAAGCAATTTCAAAAGGATTTTTCCTATTGCCTACCACAGCGTCGTCAGAATACTCCAGCGTATTGTCGGAAATCAGGATGTCTGCTCCATACTTTATTCTGAAAGTCAGTTTCTCGACAGACTCTCCTGGAATTGTCAGGAAGACGATGCCGTCACTGTCAGTAATTCCTGTGGTACGACACTCGCTACCGGCAAACACTCCCGTCTCGCATTCAGCAAGCGGTTTTCCACAATAAGCGACGCGGGCAACGACGGTCATATTGCCAGGATACTTACTGTCATCCACCGGATTGAATACTGTCATCGTCACCGGCAAGTACTCCATAGCGGCGGCCTTCGCCTTTGCCATGCTCTTCGGATATGAGAAAGAGCGGTCGGCATCAGCCTTGCTAAGATACATATAACCTTGCGACGGAACAAGAGCCTGCAGGGTGCCTGCCCATTCGTAACCATCGAAGATAGCGAAGCCTGACTTACCCTTTACGAGGTCACCGTCTACGGGATTTAGCGAAGCAAATGCATCACCAAGGCTTATGGCTGCCGTACCGTTGTATGCCAGCCAGTTCCAGCCATTCCTTACGGTAATCGTGCGCTCTGAGTCTGTCGGAGACAAACCGATGACTGAAAGCTCCTCGGCATTGTTCATAAGCACCTTATACATCTCCTTGTTGTTCATCAGGATGTCCCCACCGTCCCAGACGTTCTCATATCTCATGATGGAGCGTTTCTTGCTCTTCACCACATCAACGCTGCCGGATATCGGCGACATCAAAGAAGTGGCATTCATATCGTTGGCCACTACAGAGAGAGACATCCAGTTCCATCCCTCACCCAGGGTCATCGTCTGTTCTATCATTTCAAGAGCGTCAAGGACCACAGGCTCCTGGAATGAGCCAAACACTCCACTGACATTGAAGTCTATGTCACGGCTTGTCTTTACCATAGGCCATACGGTTCCCGTAGAAGCATCATACACTCTGAACGTCACGTTCTTGTTCTTGTCGTCAGCATTGCCTGCAATGTCGAGCATGACAAAATAGTCATCGTAGCGCTTGTTGTAAACAGGATGAGCCACGCCTCTGCACTCACCGTCTACGAATGCCGCAACAATATCATCAGGGTCGTTTGACGGAATGCCCTGTATAGACAGACTTCCTACAAGATTCATCGAACTTGAATACTTGCCGTTATCAACTGTCCATGTGGGAACACTTCCCCTGACGTTCAGTTCGAGAGTCAGCGGTACGGCAATGTCGTCAGAGTTGACGAGATAGACTGTCTCCGAATATCTGCCGACCGGACAACTCTTGGCGACGGTGAAACATACAGTCTGCTGCGACAGCGGCGACAGCATACCTGATGTAGCGTCAGCCTTGAGCCATTGCGGCAGGTTGCTGATGGTCCATTCCTGCTGAGTTCCGCCCTTGTTCACAATGACAGCACTGAAGGTCGACTGCTGACCAACCTCCTGTTCCATAGTGACATTGTCCTTCATCCATGAAAGAGCGTTGCGGTGTACATAAGCCGACCAGCACACTGGCTCGCAGTAGTTGCCGTTGACATCCTTGACGCGCTTAACCCTGAAGTTAAGAGTACATCCCTCAATCCGAGCCGGAGCCTCGTCAATGTTGATCACTATCTTTTCGTTGCTTGCAGTAAACGAGAACGGCACATTGGTCTCCACCGGTTTCTCCTTAAGAGCAGGAGCCACATCTGAGAACATAAGTCCTGATGAAGATCCGACCATCCTTCTCGTCATATTCATGGCTACGATACATGTATCGACAGGAACGGTCTGCAGCTGATTGCCGCTATCAAGGACTTTTGTTTCAAACGGGAAGTAAGCCACGAGTCCGGTCTCCTTTCCGGTGAGCCTCAGCTTGCGGTTGTCCGCCAGGGTGGAAGCATCCAGAGTGGCGTTCCACACCCTCACCTCGTCAATGCCACCTTTCAGACGGCGGTCGTAAACGTAAGTCTGATCCGGATTCACACGTCTGCGCACTCCGACAAGGATGGAGTCAGAGTTAAGCGAACCGACATTTCGTGACGACAATGACAATGCACGCTGTCCGTCAACATAAAGGGATGTGTTTCCGGAGCGAAGCACATTCAGCGCGATATGATGCCACTGGTTATCGGCAACATCAATCGTTGAAGTCTGCTGCACGTTGTCAGAAGCCGTCAGTCTGATCTGTCCGTTCTTGTCTGTCCACACGTCAATGTCGCCCATCTGCAGAATCTGAGCCTCAGCCTGCTGTTTTCCTGCCTTTACCCACAGCTCCACAGCTCTGTTGTCCTCTGTTCCGACAGCCAGGTCGCCAGCGAAGAAAGCAAGATGAGCATTACCGTCAAGACTGACAGCTTTGTTCACGTTGTTCAGATACCATGTATCGCCGGTTGCCACGAGATGACGGTTACGCGCATAGTCGTTAATCAGCGTGCCGTCGCCCTCATCCATTTTCCAGTAACCTATGAGATGAGTCGTAGAAGGCATCTTGGTTAGCTGGCGCTGGCGCTGAGCCTCTGTGTTGTCGTGTGCGACGTCCCACAGAGTCAGTTCATGAATAGCGCCTTTCAGATTCTCGCCTACCGACAGAGTGCCTGCTCCGTTGTAAGCCTCCGTAACGCAATCTCTGAACAGGTCCTTGGTCTGAGCCGTAGCCTCATCAGCCACGGTGGCGTTAAGCAGACCGCCGTTGCCGTCACGCTTATAGCTCACCGTGAGGTAGCACCATGAGTCCTGCGGCACTGTCTCCGAGGAAGTGAAGGTGTCGTTGCCGACAGACAGCACGAGATGCATGCCACGGTCGAGAGCAATCTTGAATTTCTCCGTTCCGTTGCCATGAGACAGTACCGTACCTTCGCCCGTAGCCTTCAGCCACATATCCGTAGAGAAGTCCTTTTCGGCAAGCGAGAACGAAGCCTCAGTGGCAGCAGCCAACTCCTTGCCCTGCATGGCAAACGCCGTATTGTGGGCAATTTCAGATCCGTTGAGCACACCGGTTATCTCGAAGTTGCCGTCGTTGCTCAATGCTCCCTTCACGATTTCCTCATTAAAGGTCACGCTTATATCGTCAGCGATGTCCAGGATGCCGTTGGAAGGTTGTGGCAATCCGAGCGGTTTCGGTTTCACCATATCCTTTGCAATCAGTATCTCGTTGCTGGAGCGTGCCACTTCGTCTCCGCCGTATGAGCTGACAGAAAGCACTCTGAAGCGATAGTTGCCGTCGGCAAGACCGTGCATATTATAATTATACACGACATGCGGCACGTTAGGCAGCAGCTCATTATTGACGGTGAGGTTTTTCGGGTCGACAACATACTCCTTCAGCGTTAGCCAGTCGGACGCTCCCGGTGCGTAAGTCTGAATGCGGAAAGCCTTCAGTCCCGGATAAGTTCTGTCAAACTGGTTGAAGGTTATTCCGAGCGTGTCACTTGTTATAGTGTTCACTACGTTCTTATCGAGAGCCATATTGACAGCAGACGACGAAGGCATGAAGTCGGCTGATATATAAACCGTGTCGGCTATCACGTCCCACGTGCCGGAACTGTCATACTGATACTGCGACGCAAGCACAATAGCGATGCTGTCAAACTGGAGTTGTCCCTGGTTGGTCTGCTCCAGCTGCAACTGCTTGACGACAGTCTCCGTAGCCGGCACTTTTATCAGTCTGCCCTCGGTAAGCACCTTGCCGTCGATGGATATCTTGGCACCGTTGGCATTGTTCTCGTCATTTGAGATAAGACGGAAATACACATCATCCTGGGTTTCGGAGTTGTTGCGCAGCTGCAGCGTGAAGTTGGCAGCACCGCCGGTAGGCACATTGCTCACCTTCGACCACTTCATGTTGTCAACCATAATCTCCGGCACCTCTATCTGTTGTGTGGCCTCCATAATGACCTTCTCTCCGGGCTTGTAGTAAGACGTACGCACTTCGCCCTCGTAAGGTGCGGAGGTCTGTCCTGCCATGGTTCGGAAGATAGGTCCCCAGTTGTCATACTGATAGACGTCCACCGACAAGGCATCACCATCACCATCCTCAGCGAGTGTGTAGGTAAAGTTAGACGACTGCGTGGTCGACTCTTCGTCATACTTGTGTGTTCCGCCTCCGGAATTGTTCTCAAGGATGGCCTCAAAGCCGAAACCGTTCACAATCATACCCGTACTCAGAACCAAATGAACAAGACCCATCGTGGTCTGTTCGCTGCTCTTTGTGTAAGTGGAGTCCACCGTCTGGCTCATCGTAAGCGACGAACCTGAATCGAACGAGAAGTTGTTGGTGCGATACTTCGAAGCCTGTTCGTTGGCAAGCACCTTCTGCTGCTCGTTGGTCTTGAGATGCAGATACCAGTTCTTGATGGCGTTGTTCATGTCGCTCACCTCGTCAACGAACTTCTTGGTGGGATCCACGCCTTGAGGCATTACCATCCTGTATGACGGTCCTACGGAAGAAGGGCGTGGGCAGAGGCCCTCTTCTTCCGACCATACATCGGCATCGTCATTGTCTGAGCCGAACCTTTCGTCTGTCGGTTCCAAAGCCGTAACATACACCGGTTTGTCGGTAGTGTTGACGTAACTGTCAACTGATTCTGCCGGCAGGGTGATGAGCAGGCTGTTTCTCACTTTCTCAAGGTTGGGCAGCAGAGTGTTCTCGATATAGTTGGCAGAATACATAAACTCCGTGTCATAATCCAGTCCTGTAATGGTTATGGTATGACAGTCGAGCTTGGCCTTGTCCTGTCCTGTGCCGTCACGCAGCAGTGTCACCTCATTAGCGTCTCCGAAGACCAGATTGGTGGACGAACCTACGAACACGTCATCCTGCGCACCGACGTATGCCGGATCGGAAGATGTGGATATCGTACGTTCTGTCGTAATGGAGCGAGTCCAGCTCGTTGCGTTCTCGCCCTCGGTGGTGACAATCATACCTGCCTCCTCGTCGTGCTTCGTTTCGGAGCGTGCCTCCGTCATCCAGCCCACGGCACCAGTAGCAATGGTAATACACCATCCGAGATTTGCCACAGCAGTGGTGTTTGTCTGTGAAGAATACACACTGCCTCGTGTCTTGATATGGTTCACCGTTGTACCCTTTGTCCATGACGCACTCGATGCAGATCCGGGCGGGTCTCTCAGAATCATCTCCAAGACATTAGGTCCTCTGGTGACGAAGTTGTTGCCGGTAGGCTTTGAACCGAGGATAACAGCCTCCAGACCGTTCTCCCTCCACTTTTTCGAGACGCCGTCCACTTCATAATAGAATTGTATTGCCTTTGTGAACGGGCTGGTGATATTGGGGCTTCCTGCCTTCCATGTATAGGTGAACGTACCCTTGTCGTCGAGTTGTATCTGGCTGGTCTTCACCCCTTCTTCATCTTCATCCTCACTGTTGTCATAGACCGCCTGGTCTGCCGACAGAGCATTGCTGATAAGCACCTTGGTACTGTCAAGCGGAACTTTCTCGTAGACATACTTGCCGTCGTCGTCCTTCTTGTCGTAGTTGGTATACTCCTCATACGCCTCAAGCTTGAAAGTATACTTGTCAAGGGCGTTGAACAGCGGATAGCCGTAATTATATTTCGCAGTCTTTATGTTGGTCTGTTGATCTGTAGTTTCTTCATACACCGTAGCGTCGAAGTTGCCCTGTGCATCATACACATTATATGTTCTGATGCCGAACGCACCGATATTGTTGTCGGTCTGCGTCACGTTGAACACCGGCTCCGTATGCCAGGCATAGTTGAATACCTTGTTGTATCTGTACACCTTCAGTTCTCCGTCCACAGACACGGTGTCGGTCTCTACGTGCAGCGGGTCGGAGAGGTCAATGGAATAGTTCTGCTTTATGAGGTTTTCGCCATTAAACGGATTGTCCGTGTTGTTCCCGGCAAACTTCACCTCCTGAAGTGCATACCTCAGCGGCGGAAGCATCGCCGAAAATTCTCCTGTCTTCGGGTCAGTCTTGATATAGGCGAAACTGCTGTAGTTGGATGCTCCGCGGTACGACTCGCTGCTTATCAATGGGGTCTGGGAAGTAACGTCCAGGCGGTTCTTGTTCTCCTCCACCTTATAGATGCCGTTATCCTTCACGGTCACGGCATTGAAGATGGCCTGTCCGTTGTTCGTATCCAGACACTCGAGCGTGATGAGGGTCTGTCCGATATTGTTGTTGCTCAGACCGAAGCCCACGTTCTTTTTCATTTCATGCAGGCCACCGGCTATACGTCCCGTGAAGTTAACGAGCGTAGAATCGTTGAACTGCAGGTTGCTTATCGGCTGTTCGCAGAGGAACGTGGTGCCGATGCCCTCGGGATCTTCCGGATAGCGTCCGTTGCCCACGAACACGTGGCCTTCCTTACTCAGCTCTATATAGTGTCTGCCGATAGGCACGCTTACGCTGAACGTTCCGTCGCTTGAGGTCTGTGCCAGTTTGCCGTTGTTGCTTGCCGCCTTGCCGTCTACGTATACGGTGCAGCCCTCAACGGGGATTGTGGTATTGGCATAATAAACCTTTCCGCTGACGGGGAAGGACGACTGGTCGCTGAAGTCCACACCGCTATATACAAGCGACGAGGCACTTACATAACGGCTGGAATAAATCGGCGAGAAGGAATGGGTGCCTAACTGCGGCGTGATGGTGTATGTCGTTCCCGAGCCGTTGAACGGCACTCCTCTCAGAGTATAGTTTCCCTGCGAGTCGGTCACGGCAAAGAGGCTGAGCATGTTTGCCGGCGGCAATGTGCCTGACACCTTACACAGCTTGATATTGCCGTGATGAGCGTTAGCCACGCCGTTGGTCTTCGAGTAGTCGTAAGCCGTAAGCTGGTCTTCGATGCCTTCGTCTACGGGCCAGTAGATAAAGAGGCCGTCCTCCACTCCGCTGAGCGGGTGGTTATAGTTTTCTTTTATCTCTTCTTCCGTAAGGGCTTTGCCGCTGAAAAGGCGCATTTCGTCGATGTAGCCTGCGAAACAGCTCTTCTGGTCGTTCTCCGATGCCGTACCGCCAAAGCAGACAGCATCCACGGACGCAGCAAGGTTGCCGGCAGCATTGGTGTAAGTGCTGATGCTGTCGTTATCGTCTATGAGCGTCACTCTGAATCCGGACAGCGAGTCGCAGGAAAGGGTTACTGACGTGAAGCAGCTCTCCTTCAGCCACAGACCGGTGTTTGCCGATGTGCTGCCGGTTTCGAGGAAGAGCGGATAACGGTTGCCTGTCTTTGTGCCGAGCGAAAGTCTGTGTCGGTCGCCAAGACTGAATATCACGGCGTTGCCGTCGGTCATGTCTATCTGGGATGCCGGACTGACGAGCAGCTGTGCCGTGTAGGCACGCGCAAACTTTCCCTTCTCCTCATCGCTGAAAGTCTGTCTCACGCCGGAGCCGGCTCCGCTTGTCTGTAGCGTATAGAACTGTTCCGTGTCTTTCTGTCCGTCACTCTTGGTGAGCACCACCTTTACGCCTGCCACAGCCGTTCCCTGATCGTAGCTGATACGTCCGGAGAGGGTTCCGGTGCTGCGGCAGAAGCCGTCGCAAAGCTCCTCACCTGAAGTGAACTGGTCGTTGTCACACTGCACGTAAGAGCGCACGCGATACTGATAGTAGTTGCCGGCAAGGGCGGTGTTGTCTTCGTAGTAGTAGCTCTGGCTTGTGCCGTCAACCGCATAAACCTGGCTCCACTGCGTACCGCCGATTATTCGGCGCGAAAGTACGTATTTGGTGGAAGTGGTGCCTTTCTGCTCGGCTTTCCACGAGAGTTTCACCACTCCCGTATAGTCGCCCTTGGAAGCCTCCAATGAAGTGACGCTCGACTTGCCTTTTATTCTGTACGACTTGAGCTGCTTCTCTCCGCTGTCGAAGGTCTTGTCATTCCATGCTTCCACCACGAGTTCCACCTTATAGAAATACTGCGTGCACGACTTAAGGTTTTTGGTGTCTTTAAACGAATATTCGGTCTGCTTGTAGTTTGACACGTCTATCTTGCCCACTTCCTCCCAGCTGTACGAGGGAGCACCCGTGGTGCCGTCGTTCTGAGAGTTGCCCTCGGCACGATACACCTTATACTGAAACTTGTTGTTGCCGCCAAGTTGCGGAGCGTTCCAGTATACAGTGAGGTCGTTCTCACCTTCGTCAATCTTGGTTATCGTTATCGGCACATCTCTTACAAGACGGGCCTCCACGGTGGACGTCAGAATCTTCGTCGCAGTGGTGTCTTCTGTCATGCCGGTGGGTATGAAGCTTACTTCATATTTATAATCCGTGTCGTATTGGAGAGAATTGTCGTCTACAACCGACAGATTCCCGTTTCCCGTAAAATCCACGGTGGCTACGGGCGTCCTTACAACGGCACTGTTTTTCTTTTCCACACGCGTGACGGCCCATTTACCATAAGACTTTACATAAAAATACGCGCCTCCGGACGACCCCCACTTTACTGTAATTTCCTTTTTCCACTGGTTTTGCTCTGTTGAAAGATCTAAGGATCGTGGATACCCTGGAAGACAACCCATAGTCCAATCGTACACGTATGTTCCGCCTATTTCACTCTTTTTCGCTCCAGCATAATACGACCATTGCACAGGTATAAATTTCTCTACAAGGGCGATTTCCTTCACTCCTAATTCCACCCAACCCTCAGTCTGTCCTTTTTCCACTGTAGCACTGCTCGCCATTGTCGCAGGGTCGGTAAATTTCATATCATTAAGGTCATCATAACTGTCAACGGCTTCACCGTTTGTGGCAAATGTCGTAGGACCGTATTTAGAATTTACATTAACCGGGAAAATGCATTTGTCGAATGAAGTATGCTTAATAGGTCTGCTATAACTCTGATTAACCAGATAGTTGCTTATACCTGTAGGCATAGTGACATCAAAGGTTTTAGCACGAGGCTGGAATGGTTTTCTATCTGCCCTCCAATTTCCAGCTATACCGAAAGTGTGCTTTTCTCCGGGACGTATCTTGTCCGGCGAAATATACACTGTCACATAATGTTCACCATTGCTTTCACGATAAGCGTTATACAGTCTTACTGTATAAGTAGTGCCTCTCAGGGTATAAGTATGCACGTCATACCAATTGCCAGGATTGTCCTTACTTTTGGCACCATCGCCGCCATTGGTTTCTTCACATGCTATTTCGCGGAAGAATACCGACGTAGGCACCCCGTCTATTACAAGCCAAGCACATCCTTGGAAAAAACTGTCATTGCCTTTGCCGTCTTCGTCAAAGAACATAAACTTGATTTCAGTCCATGGCTTGTCTAACGTCGGACTCTTCACAAGTTTAGTATAATCATTGAAAGTAATGTCTCGTGCCAGCACTTTCGGCGACACACAAAGCAGTGCAAGGAATAATAGAAGCCTGCACCAGAATGAACTTAATTTTGCCATAAGCTTGTTTTTTATTGTTTTTAGTCTTGTTTAATTGTAACGATTGCGGTTGTAAATTTACTAAAAACAACAACTTCAACAAAGGCGAAATGGCCGTTGGAACCAGATTTTTACGTTAGAGCACTGTCTTTTTGTGGAATGAGCAAATCGGACACCTCATTTATCTGCACCACTTACCGGGAGTTACGCCCTCAGCGTCCTTGAATGTCTTTGTGAAATAGCTCAGCGAGAGATAGCCTGCCAGCCTTGCCACTTCCGTCACCGGAAGCTCGGGATTGTCTATCATCAATCTCTTGGCATAGTCAAGACGCAGCATGTTAACCCACTCTCTGAACGTCATCTGGTAATGCGTGTTGATATAGGCAGAGAGATACGTGCGGTTGGTAGCCGTGGCGCGTGCCACGTCAGCGATGTTCAGTCCGCCCACAGTATACCCCTCCTTGTCTATCCACTCCTTGATGCCACGTTCCAATGCCGCTTCCTGATCGTGCGACATAACGAGCTGCGGGCGGGCGTTCTGTTCGTCGGTCACGTTGTCCGCCACTGACTGTGACGGATTCTGCGCGGTCTGCTGTTCTTCGTCAGCGGCATCAGCATCATTACTTTTGTCAAGGATGTCCGCCGCCTTTTCGTAGAGGAGCAGATAATTGGAATACGACTCATAAAGATATATATAAAAAGGTATGGCGGATATTATCCAGACATACACATAACGGTCAGGCACGAAGGTGAACACCCCCTGCCCTGCCCCAAAGAAAACAGCCCAGTAAGTGAATACCGACATCCACCGGATGTATGCCGCCCCGTCGTCCGAATAGTAATCGTCAAGCCGGCGGATGGTTCTGCGGAAAGTAAGAAACACCTTTCGCGCCACACGGACGGCATACGCCATAAACACTATTGCGAGCACAATGGGCAATGCTGTGAGCGAAACCCTTGACGGCAACAGAAACCACAGTACTAATGTGATCAGACAATATGCCACCCAGCTGACGATATGCCTAATGAAACGCCGTCGGCTCACCCATTCTCTGTCGAGCAACAGCATCATCGCACTGCCGAAAAGCCATACAGAGAGCCAGTAGGTGCAGAGGTTCATCAGTATGGCTATGGCTGGACAGACTGCACGGGGGGTTACGAAGAAATGCACCATATAGTTGGCTGACAGTTCCAGCAATGCCACTCCCATCAACCTGCGCGACTGTCTGTAGGGACGGTATAACTCGCTGTCTGGCAGACGGCCAAAGACGAAGCGATATGAGAAGAAGAGCATCAGCGTGAGCGACACGCAGAGTGCATAATGATATATTGTGGTTTCCATTGGCGTTCATTTTACCTTGTATACAAACTTTACACAAAGTTCGCCAAAATACTTGAAATATGCAAGAATTACTCTGAAAATCTTGTCAATGAATCGGAAAATAAAAAACAAGAAATTTGGCAAAGCTTTTTCGCAAAAGTTGACAACAACCGTGCAACAAAATGTACTCTCGTTTTATTTATCCCACAGCTACGCTCCTTCGGAGCTTGCAGTGGGTTTCTAACGGATACGTGTTCCCCGGGACACGGCGCTGATTGGTGGTACAAAGTTACGTATTACATGTGCTGATAGATAATCTGCTATAGGAGGCTGCGTGGCTACGGCGAGACGCCATAGCCTCCTAGGTTAGCTTTTACAGCTGTAAATTGCAGCTTAGCGGTTAGGAGAGGCTGTGTATGAAAATTTTGGCGACACCTCACGCTCTAACAGACACTATCTTCTGTATTTGCTATATGTATTGACGGTACAGAGAAGACCGTACCTGCGATTGATATCTTTGACAAATAGAAAAACGAAATCGAGCAGAAGGAACTGCGAATATACTCCCCTTTTGCCCGATTTCATTTTTTTGTTATGGATTAATATCGTACTACCCCTCTCGTTAGTTCATAGTAAACTTGCATTTTGGATAATTGGAGCATCCATAGAATGAGCCGTATTTGCCACGACGCAAAATAAGCTGACCTCCGCATTGTGGGCAAATGCCTTGGTTTATTAAGGCGTTTTTAGAGTTCTGAATATTTTGAACATTGTGTTTGTGTTGTTTGATTTCCTCCTTGTCCGCTATAGTAAAATGTTGTTGAAGCGCATTAACAACCATTTCTACTTGGTCAGGATTTAAAACAATATCATGGTATTGGGATATTGCTTTATTCAAATCGCACCTGTTTACAACAATGTGATTTGCTACATGAACCTTCAAATCAGCCGAATTGTCGAAAACTACAATCGGAATTATAGGGAAGTCAGCTGGACATTTCAGCAGCTGGCGAAGGAATCTCACATGCCCCTCATTCTGCTTTATCGGGTTGTATAATTTGTACTTATTAGTGTATAAAACTTGCGTCCAATACTCAGAGTTTTCTCCACCTAATATCCAACCCTTATAGCCTTTTGTCTCAATTACAAATATGCCATAAGGGGACACAACAATATGGTCGATTTGAGTTGAACGACCATTTATCTCACATATAAAGTCATTGAAGATGATGTATTCATCGGGCAGTTGCAGCATCTTTATATGCACCAACTTCTCCGAATATTTGCCTTTCCACATTGGCCTCTTCATGTTTATGTATATTGCCAATCCTATGAATAAAATAAAACAAATGAAAGCCATATTTTCCTAATGATGTATTTAGAGTTTTATATTTTCTGCAAAGATACAGTACCCGTTGGCGGAATTAATTTAAGTTGATAAATATGAGTAAAAGGTTGTATATATCGCTGATTTTTAGCAACTTAATGGCGATCAAAACATTAAGTTCAAACTATCGTATGTACAACCTTTATACAAAATTCGCCAGGATACTTGAAATATGCAAGAAATACTCTGAAAATCTTGTCAATGAATCAGAAAATCAAAAACAAGAAATTTACATTTCTCTCACAATCCAATCACCAATGGTCCGCTGACTACTATCATAGTTGACACCCACTTTCACAAGTCGCTTGCCTTCGGCTGAATACGGAATGAGATAACCCTTATCAGTAATCTGGTTTATGGCTTCCTCTGCTGAGCCATCATATTTCAGCTCAAACACATATATAGTTGTAGGCAGATGCAATACTGCATCAGCACGTCCTATAGCACTATCCTCCTCCACCTTAATAAATGCTCCCATAAGATTGAATATCAGATAGAAGACCGTCTGAAAGTCGCGCTCGTTCTTATTAGACAAGCGGTTGGATATACTCGACAGATATGCCTTTAAACGTATCATAGCTCCATTGATATTGTCTTCATACAGCATTTCAACAAATTCTGCCACAAGTCCATTATTGTCAATAGATACTGGAGAGAGATAATTTGGCGCCAGACTTCTCAGCATTCCAATCTTCACCTCCATATTAGGATATCCCAACTTATAGCTTTTGGTTATGGGACTGTACTTCTTGATAGTAAGATAGCCACTTTGATAGAGAATAGGCAGAGCAGAGGTCATTTGTTCTGGCGACACATCAAAGTCGTCAACGCTGACAGCATGCGCTTCAATATCCGTAACATTCACATGATATTTTTGCAGACTCTTGATGAGGTAACTGGGAGTGCCAGAGCCAAACCAATACGACTCAATTTTTTGTCCGCTCAATGCACGTATCAGACTAAACGGATTGAACACATCCTCAGAGTGTTCGCTGAAATGATAACCATCATAATATAAGCGCAACTCCTCAAGACATTGCTCATAAGTAATACCGAGAGCTTTGCCAAGAGCCTCAACATCCGGCTTCATCATAGTGGTCAATTCTGTAAGACTGATGCCACAGATGGCAGAATACTGGTCGAACCTGCTGATGTTCTCCAAGTTGTTCAATTCGCTGAATATGCTCAGTTGAGAGAACTTAGTTATGCCGGTGATGAACGTGAACTCCAAATATGGGTCGAGCTTCTTTAGAGGACTATAAAAGTTCTGCATTACAAAACGAAGACTACGCAAGTTTTCCTCCTCATGTACAACGTCAAGCAATGGAGCATCATACTCGTCGATGATGACCACCACCTTACGCCCCGTCATCTTAAAGGCACGCTTCACAATACCATCCAAGCGGTCGTTTGGATATCTTTCACGTTCATCCCTGCCATACAATTCCTCATACTCTGACAATTGCAAGCCAAGATAGTCCTCCAAACGCTCCGCATTGAGATGTTTTGCACCACTCATATCAATATGAAGCACAGGATATTTCACCCAATCCTTCTCATAATCGGCTATCGCAAGTCCATCAAACAGTTCCTTGCGTCCTTCAAAATACGCCTGAAGAGTTGATGCAAACAACGACTTGCCGAATCGCCTTGGACGACTCAGAAAGACATAGCTCATCTTCTTCCTTCGGAAGTCTGCTATATATCCAGTCTTGTCTACATAGAGATATCCCCCTTCTCTGATTTTCGAGAAGGTCTGTATTCCTACTGGATAACAATTAACTATTTCTTCCATTTATGCACTTTATTTATAAAGTCCTGTTGACTGTTGATTCTCTTGTTAATACTAATAGTGCAAAATTAGCAAAAACTTTCCGTTCTGACCTAATCTTAAACTTAATATATAAGCATCCCCACTACAATAGTTGCTTTTGCTATTGTATTGCTTCCCTAAACAAGCCCTTTTGCTCCCCAAGACGTTTGCCTTGTCTGCTGTAATTCACAACTGAATAATTCAAAATCGCAGGCGAAGCCGAGAATAATTCAAAACTCAAAACTCAAAATTCCTAACTCTTCGGCGGTTCCGCCGAAGACGATATTTGCATTTCTAACGCTCAATACTATGAGCCCGGCGCACTAAGAAATCTTTGGTGCGAAATTCTTGAGTTTTGAGCGTTTTGGGCTATCTTACTAACACACAGTCGGTTATACGGTTTACGAAAAAAGTACGTAAACAAATGGGTTGTCAAAGTGGCACTTTTAGGGTGTCATAGGGCTTGTTTTGCAGCCCGATACTTCAACTATTGCCTTGCAACAGTAACGCCTTGAGACTGTAAAAGTGGCGCTATTAGGGCACCATAGTGTTTTGGATGGTTATCGAGGGTGGCTTTTATGCTGTAAAACACGATAAAAACAGCTTTTTGATTCTCTATAATTGATTTTTATTTTGTAACAGCTTTTTACCGTTTTAGACGATATTTGCATGGCAAGACAGATGATTAAAACGACAATAGAGACAATGGAGACAACAGGCTTCGCATTGAAACAAATACATTGTCGAAATTGTCCCATACTAATTTCTTCCGTTATTTCCTGAATGCGTATGTGCTTGTTGGACTTAAAGAGATTGCCTATATTCCTTGTACTCTTCCTTTACGTTTGGTAAAGATATTTTCTTTCCCTGTAGTCGAGCTTCTTTTATAGCTCTATTTGAATTGTTTAAGTCTTCTAAGATACTAATGTACAAATCTGCATCTATTCCTATTTTTTGTGCTTCTTCCTTAGATATGTCAAGAGAATATAGGCTATCTTTGATTGATACGTAATTTGAAAGAATAACTGCTGCAGCTCGTTTATCCTTTATATTATTAGGGATACTATTGATTTCATCTACAGGCAATGCTAATGCTTTTGCCTCTTCAATCTGCGAAGAATACGATTTTATATTTACACTATTGTCACCTTCTTGAATTTTTTAATTATCATTGGAGCATGAGATTAAACAAGAAGCTACTACAAGAGTGAAAACTTTAAGCAAAATGTCTTTTTTCATGTACCCTCCTATCTTTTAGTTATTCTGTTTGCAAATATACAAGTTTTTCATTTGTGAAGCAATTATTTTGAGGATTATTCTATGACGATTTTGAAAGTGGTAATTTAGGAACAATAAAAGCGCATCTTCAAGAAGTTCAATTGATTAGTTTTTGTAATAAAGTTTGGTTTTTTCGATTATTCGGCGTATCTTTACAAAAAATAGGAAAAGAAGACTATGACAAACCTCAAACATAAAAAGTTGCCTGTGGGCATCCAATCCTTTCAAGAAATGCGCGAGGAAGGGTATGCCTACATCGACAAGACCGACCAAGTATGGTATATGGTAAACAGAGGCGATAAGTATAATTACCTCAGTCGCCCCCGCAGATTCGGCAAATCTATTCTTGTTGATACACTACAGATGTATCTGGAAGGTAGAAAGGAACTCTTTGAGGGTCTGAAAATAATGGAACTGGAGCATGACTGGACAAAACATCCTGTCATACGACTTGACATGAGTGAAGGTGGCGACACCGCTTTCGAAATAGAGTCATACCTGAATAACATTTTCAAGAAATACGAAAAACTATACAGCATAATATCCACGAAAGAGGATTCGCTCACTGTGAGGCTCAGCAACATTATTGAAGCCGCCTACGAACAGACCGGACAACGTGTGGCTGTGCTTATAGACGAATACGACTCGCCTCTGCAACACTCCTGGAACACTACAGAACATGAAGGATGCACAAAAGTATATCGCAATGTGTTTGCCGTACTGAAGTCTGCCACTAAATACGAGAAGTTTGTCTTTATAACCGGTATAACGAAGTTTACACAAATATCGCTGTTCTCTGTATTAAACAATCTTACCAACATCAGCTTTCTTCCTGAATATGCCACAATATGCGGTATTACAGAACAGGAAATAACAGAACATTTCTCGGAAGAAATAAGCGTGTTGGCAAAGAACAACGGGTGGACTGAGCAAGAGGCTCATGACAGACTGAAAGAATACTATGACGGTTATCACTTCTGCGATACCAACATGACGGACATATACAACCCTTTCAGCTTCATCAATGCTCTTAAGCATAAAAGAGTGAGCAATTATTGGGCTGCTTCTGGAGCGACAAGCCTCCTGCCTAAGTTTGTCAGCAATATGGAATTAAGATTGGGCAAATTCAACAATTGCTCTATCCTTCGCAATACACTCGAAACGTCTGATGTTACCGCCGGTGGAGCCGAACTGTTCCTTTATCAGTCGGGCTACCTGACCATCAAACATGCAGACGAGTTCGGATATATACTTGGCTTCCCAAATGAGGAAGTGAAGCAAGCGCTTTATGATATGGTATTGCCAACATTAACGATGAGAGCGGAGTCAGAAACAGAATCATTGCAGGCTTCTTTGTTCCGTCAATTAGGTACCGGACAGCTGGATGAAGCGAAAAAGACATTAAAAGCCCTCATTGCTGACGTTCCGTATAGCAATAAAAAATTAGCCTGTATGGATATGGAGGAACGCTACCGCCTTATTATAAGCAGCATACTGAATGCTATAGGCTTTCGTGTGGATGTGGAAAGAATGATGGCTAATGGCAGAATTGACATTATTGCATCTTCAAACATATATATATATGTAATAGAACTAAAACTGAAGAACAACGGAGGAATGGCAGCTGCAAAGAAACAAATTATCACAAACCAATACTTGGAACCTTTCAAGGCAGACAAGCGAAAAGTGATAGGGCTTGCTGTCGAATTGGATGAAAACGGGAAAGGGTTGATAGATTGGGCGGAAGTGAATTGATTGCGGATCACTTCTTTCCTCTTTAAGGTCGCTATTTGCGACCTTAAAGAGGAAAGAAGTTGCATCCCTATTTAAATACAAAGTCAATTGTTTTTGTCAACTTTTCCCCATTTAAGATAACAGTTAAGTCAAAATGATACTCTCCTTTTTTTTCTGGTGCCTTTTTAAACTTTAACATGAATTCTGGTGCGATTAGTTTTGTGTTGTCATAACAAATATCAGCAAGATTCATGTTTTTAATTTCTGCACCCTCTATGTAAGAGTATACATTTAGTCCTTGCGTTTGCAACGCTTTTGTATTTACGATTTTATAATCATTATGAATATAATCATAATAAGAGACATATTGACATTCCACTAAATCAGAAATATCACTTCCAGCTAAATGCGAAGCGTCAAAATCATCAACAGTTTTAATTGTCATCTTACAAACGCTGTCATTTACAGCTATACGTGGTCCATTGACAACATATCTATTATAGGTCAGATCATTGTAGTACTTAGATAATTCATCGAATGTTTTACCAGAAGTTATTATTTTTCCTTTAAATGTTAATTTTATTTCTGAATTAGCATTCTCAACAGAAATAGTTTCCGGCGTCAAGTAACCCGTAATGAATGTTTTGCAGTATGTAGCTCCTGATATAACAGTTTCTTCTGAACAACTGAACAGTAAACCACAGAAAAATAATATTACAATAGAAATATAATTCTTCATTGCCTTCGATTTTTATATTATTAATACATCTGCAAAGGTATTAACAAAAGATGTATTGTGTACATTTTTCAACAAAAATCACAGACGTTTTCTTGAAATTACCTACATATAGGTATTTTCTGTTCGTTTTACCGTTATATTCCTCCCAAAATGTAAAATACCAGATTTTCTTCCATAACAACTACTCTCGGAAGAAAATCTGGTATCATTATGCATAAGGAACGTCAAATGACGAGCCGTATGGACACATCTGGGTTCTTTCTTTTTTCTACTTCTTCTTTATCTCATATCCGATTTTCTTGAACGCCTCAACGAAGTCGTCGTAGTTGGCTTTGCGTGCGTCGTAGACGATGGTGACCTTCTGGTCATCCACTGAGGTTTCGATTTTCTTCGTACCCTTGACGAAGCGGATGTTGCTCTTTATCTTCTTCTCACAATTCTCGCAATGCATCTGCGGCTGTGTTGTTACTGTCAACGTGTCGGCGGTAGCGGCAAATGTCTTGCCGACGATTACGAGCATAAATGCTGCTATTAAACTCTTCTTCATATTTTTCCTTTTTTCTTTAAAATGATTGTTATGTTTATAACTTCTCTAACTTGTATCTTATTCCGATGTAAGCCATCGCTCCAGTCACGGGTCCCCACACCTGAGTGGCGTCAAACACGGGCTTCCACGGATGATGGGAATGGAGGATGGGATTGTCAATCTTGTAGTTGGTGAGGTTCTCGCCTCCTACGTACAGACTGAACTTGCGAAACTCTCTCGTCACCTGAGCCTGCAACTGGAAGTAGGCGGGATAACGGCTGCGGTCATACAGTTCGCCGTTGCCGTTGAGCTGACCTGTTACGTCAAACTGCCAAAGCTCGAGGGGCGTCTTGTATGAGAGTGTGAGCAATCCCTTATAGCGTGAAGTGAGCGGCTTCTGACGCAGCTCTCCGTCGTACGTACACTTCACGTCGTTCAGTCGGAAGGCGGCTGTGGCTGTCATTCCGCTGAACAACGGATAGGTGGCGTCCACTTGGAAGGTGTGGCTATAGCTCTTGCCGTCCAGATTTTCGAACGAGAGCGTGTGGGCGCCTTTGGCTCCGTCGAAGTTCATTATCGTCTGATTCAGGAAGTCGGTGTAATAATACTCTGCGTTCAGCTCGAGCATCTTTCCTGCCAACGGTATGTTCATGTTGACGGATGCTCCCATATTCCATGCCTCTTCCTGCTTCAGGTTGGGCGAGACTGTCACGTCACGTCCGCTTGCCAAGAGCGTCACGTTCTCTGCCAAAGCGTGTGGCGACCGATAACCCTTGCCTGCTGAAGCGCGGAGCGTGATGATTTTCGAGGGCGAATACTTGACGTGCAGACGGGGCGTGACGAAGCTGCCGTAACGGTCGGAATAGTCCCAACGCACGCCAGGCATGATGGTCAGCTTTTCGCCCAGCTTATAGGTGTATTGCGCATACAGTCCGGGAGTGGTTTCGCCGGTTACCGAGGTTTCGGGATTCGGCTTTGTGCCCAACGGATTGAAGCGTTCGTCGTAACGGTCATAATTGAGTGATGCACCGACGCTTATGTTATGGTTCGCCGTAACGTCAGTCTCGAACATCAGCTGTGCGTAACCGTTCTTCTGCGTAACGTCATAACGGGTCAGTCCGAACTGGTTCTCGGCATCATGCCACGATCCGTGGAGCATCAAAGCCACGGAGGTGTTGTGGTCGGCATTGAGCGTAAATCCGTTCTTCCATTGCATCTCGTAGCGGTTGGTCCTGACCGAAGTGGAATAGAGCGGTTCAGACGAATACATGTCGGCATGCTTCGGGCTTTGTCCGCCTTCACGTTCGTCATGCAAGCCGCGCAGCATCAGCTGGCTAATCCAGCGTGGCGACACATACGCCCATCGGTGCATGACGTTGTATTGTCGCAGCTTTGGCATATCCATGAAGCTGTCATCGTTGCCGTCATGGTCGGTCTGACGGTTCTCGAAGTGGAGCAAGGTGGAGGTGGAGAGACGGTCGGTCAGATGTATGCTTCCGTCAAGATTCACTTCCGTCTTCAGCTCGCTGTCCTGATAGACGTTCGCCCTGAGTCCGTCCGTGCCCTGCGGCTTCAGAAACTCTATGTTTATCTGACCCGTGGTGCTCTCATATCCGTTTTTGACGCTGGACGCTCCCTTGCTCACCTGTATTGACTGCATCCAAGGGCCGGGCACGTAGCCGAGGCTGTAGGGCAGAGACGCGCCTCGCAGATTGGGCACGTTCTCCGTGAGCATCTGCACGTACGTGCCGCTCAGTCCGAGCAGCTTTATCTGCTTGGCACCGGTGGCAGCGTCGCTGTAGCTGACATCCACCGAAGGATTAGTGACGAACGACTCGCCCAGATTGCAGCAAGCAGCACGTATGAGCTGTCCCTGTCCGATGATGTCCGCATTGTCCACGCGGTATTTAGACTTGATGCCGTTAGTGGCTTTCACAACCACGTCCTTCAGCTCGTGTGTGGCGGCTATGCTGTCAGTCTGCGCCGTCATTCCCTGCGACACAAACATACATCCCAACACACCTATCATTGTTTTTCTCATATTCACTTAATTATTATAACCTTCTCAAAAAATTATTCTTTATATAATTTATCCTGTCACTATCCTTATAAAGCATCAAGGGAGATCCTTTTATGATGTCCGAGTTCGCGAAATTCCTTTGGCGTCATGCCCGTCACTTGCTTGAACTGTGAGGAGAGATACGCCGGCGAACTGTAACCAAGCCTGTAAGCTATCTCGCTTGTGGAAAGCTGGCTGTAACATAGCAGTTCTTTCACGTACTCGATGCGATGGATGATGGCGAAGCGCTCGATGGTTATGCCCTTCACTTCGGAGAACAGCTTGCTCAGCGCACTATAGTCTTTGGAAAGCTGACACGAAAGATAGTCGGACAGCCTTGGACGTTCTCCTTCCGAACGCACCCACTTAAGTACGGCGACGCGTATCTGCTCCACCAGCTGCGAACGCGGGTCGTCGAGCAGTTCGAAGCCGATGTCACGTAGCTTACCTGCTAAGGAATGGCGTTCTTCGTCAGACAGATTGTCCTCTATCTCCACATCGCCAAGGCTGACTGAGATAACCGTAAGTCCTTCAGACACGAGCAAATCTCTTACAGCGGAGATACAGCGTGGACATACCATGTTCTTAACCAATAGTCTCATAGGCGATTATATATATTTCTTGATATCATTTTTATTTTTGTGCAAAGATATATCTTTTCAGATAATTATTTATACAATATTAGGGATAAAACTTATGGGAACGTTTGCGTAAAATGGGAACGATTGCGGTAACGTTCCCATAAAACTACGTGACGCCTAGTTTTGAGACGTGCTTTATATAACATAAATTTGCAAGCGTAAACAATATACATTAAACCTAAATCTTGCAAATGAAGCAATTCACCACTTCACTCATTGCCTCGGCATTATGCCTGACGGCACCAGCTCAAATCCACCTTACAGCAGATCTGCAGAACAACCACCTGTGGCGCGGCATGGAGGTGGCGGACGGATGCGTGGTTCTTACCGACCTCGGCTATACGTTCGCAAAGGGACACGTGACGCTCGGTCTGTGGGGCGGCACCAACACGCAGGGCACATACAAGGAGCTAAACCATTACGTAACACTACGGGGCGCCGGCTTCGAGTTTTGCGCAATGGACACATACAACTTCTCGCCCGGTGCAACGTACAACAACCGACAGTACTTTAACTATTCGGCACACGAGACGGGACGATTCCTCAACTGTACGCTTAATTATCGCTTCCAGCAGCCAAAATTCCCATTGCTGCTGAGCTGGTCGACCATCATGTTCGGACGCGACCGGTCGGCTGACAACAAGAATCAGAAATACACGTCCTTCGTGTATGCCGAATATCCCATTTATCGTAAGGACGGATGGACGGTGGACACTGGCGTGGGCGGAGCATTCGCCCTTAACGAAGCTGGGGAGAAGCAGCACTTCTATGGCAACACGGCAGGCATCATACACACGCAGCTGAAGGTCAGCCATGACCTGAAGATTGGTTCGTACACGCTGCCCGTACATGCAATGGGACTTTGGAACCCGCAGTCGCAGAAGGCTTACTTCCAAATCGGAGCACAGATTATACACTTGTAATATATAGATTATACACATAATAAAAAAATCAAAGACATTATGAACATCAAAGATTTCACAACCGGTGTACAGCACATCGGCATCCCCACCAACAACATTGAGGAGACCATCAACTTCTATCAGACTCTCGGTTTCACCACTGCTCTTCGCACCATCAACGGCACGGAGGAGGTGGCGTTCCTCCAGCTTCACAATCTCGTTATAGAGACTTATCAGAACCGTCAGGCTGCCATGGCATACGGCGCCATCGACCACATCGCCATCGACGTGAAGAACATCGACGAACTTTTTAAGGTTGTGCAGCGTGCCGGACTGAAAATGCTCGACACCAAGGTGAACGGACTGCCGTTCTGGGAGAACGGCGTGAAGTTCTTCACCATCGAAGGACCAAACAAGGAGAAGATAGAGTTCTGCGAAAAACTTTAACAAGGGGAGATTTTAGAATTGGGAGTTGAGAGTTATGATTAGCATACTACTCTCAACTCCCAATTTTCAATTCTCAACTTTTATATACAAAAAATGTTATTTTTATTTTCTGTATCCTCTCAGTCCGTACCACAATATCACGAACTCGCATACGAGCGACACTGTCCACGTGAACTGCCACGAACCAATCCAGTCTACCAATATTCCCTGAAACACCGGGAACACGGCTCCACCGAAAACGCCCATCATGAATACGCCAGATGCACGCGATGTGTATTCGCCGAGTCCGTCAACGGCAAGCGTGAATATGCAGCTCCACATTACGGAATGGAAGAGTCCTACGGCGGCAAGGAGCCAAAGGTTCTCGGTAAGCATTGCGGCTATCATGAGCACTATTGCTCCGAGCGTAACGGTGAGAAGCATAGGACGGGGCTTGACGTTCTTCATTGATGCCGACACCATTCGTCCTATCAGGAATCCTCCCCAGTAAATCGTGGCAAGCAATGCTGGCGACAAAGCTGCATTGCCGGATGTCAGTTCCATTGCATGCAGGTTGATATTGTTGCCGATGCTGACCTCCGTACCGACATAGAAGAAGATGGTGATGACACCATACTTAAGATTGCGGAACGACCATACGCTCTTTGTTTCTTTAACGGAATCAGAAGCTGCAGAGTCTGCCGAAGCCGATCGTGTGCCTTCAATGTCAGGCAATGCAAGACGGCGCGTGGTCATTGTCGTAACGACGATGCAGACGGTCATGAGTATGAACGGAAGGGTAAGCTGCGACGCCGTTACGCTGTCGAGCGGCACACCTGCGAACATGATGCCCGTAACGAAGAGCGGGGCAATGGTGGTGCCGAACGAATTGACGGCGCACGTGAAGTTCATGCGCTGCACGGCACTGGTGCCCGGCAACGGATAAGCAGCGATGTAAGGATTGATGACCACCTGAAGCATTGCGGCTGACGTACCCATAAGGAACGATCCCATGAGAAATACGAAATAGCCGAACGGCACGAAGTCGCCATTCACCACCACGCCCTGATCGGGTACGTACTCTGCACAAAATGCAGAGGCTGTATAAAACACCAGTCCTTCTATCATCACCACAAGCGAACGTATCAGCGTGCGCTTATAGCCAATGAGATTGAGCATTCGTCCTGTGCGTGAACTGTTGAGCAGATAGCCGAGAAAGAAGGCAAAGGAGATGAGGGTGGTCAGCGAGTTGCGCATCGTGACGGCATCGGAAAGAAACGCCACCTTGAGCGGTCCCTGACATTGTCCGTTGACGGTGGTCAGGAAGCCTACGATGAAATATATGAATGTGAGCAGCAGAAACGGTCCTGCGGTCTTAAGGCTAAAGGCTTTCATTTTGTTATTAGGTTTTGAATTGAGAGTTGTTTTAGTTGAGAATTGAGAGTTGAAAGTTGAGAGTTATGATATGCTTTAACATTAAACGTTTAGCTTGGTTATCATAACTCTCAATTCCTAACTCTCAGTTCTCAACTAAAGATTACAGTATATCCTCAAGAGTCTTCATTGCTCCCTTGCTCTTGATGCTTTCCACCATTCTCAGGTAAGGCTTCGTGAAGTTGTCTGCTGCACGCAGGTTTGTGCTGCGGAACGGAGAGAGAGCGAGGAAGTCGAGCGGTTCGTCGCTTGCGATAAGCTGCTGGTCGTCAGCAGTGAGCCACGGGTCAGCCACCTCAAACTGCTCGCCGTTGTCGTCGGTATGATACTTCAGATAATGACGATAGGCAGCGAAGAGATAAGCCACGCGGATGAGGTCCTTATCGTCTCTTACCATCTTCTCGAGGTTTGGCATTACGTAGACCGGGAACTTTGAAGCGCCGTCGAAACAGAGGCGTGCCACCTGATCACTCACAGTGCGATTGCCGAAACGCTCGCAAAGAGTCTGCTTGTAGAGTTCAAGGTCGGTGTCCTTCGGAGCCGGCACGTAAGGAGTGATGTCAATATCCATAAACTGACGCACGAACTTGGCAATGCGCTCGTCGTGCATGGCAGCGTCCACTTTGCGGTAGCCATAAAGGAATGAAGGATAAGAGAGCAGCGTGTGTGAAGCGTTGAGCAAAGAGAGCTTCATGTTCTCGAAGGCTGTCACGTCGTCGGTCATCTGTGCGCCGACGTTCTCCCATGCCGGACGACCAGCGGCGAAGTTGTCCTCCACCACCCACTGTATGAAGTCCTCGCAATATACAGGAGCCTGGTCGTCGGTGCCGTTCTCTTCATTGAGACGCTTGATGTCCTCGGGACGTGTAGCCGGAGTGATGCGGTCAACCATTGAGTTGGGGAATGTCACGTTCTCCTCCATCCATGCAGCCAGCTCCTTGTCCTGAGCCTCTACGAACGACATGAAAGCACGGCGAGCCGTATTGCCGTTGTGCTGGAGATTATCGCAGGATAGGATGGTGATAGGACCTGCGCCGGAAGCCTTACGGCGACGAAGACCTTCTGCCACATAGCCGAATGCTGTCTGCGGGTCGCGAGGACATTCAAGGTCGTGAGCCACCTGCGGAGTGTCAAGCATGAATTCGCCTGTCTGACGTGATATGTTATATCCGCCTTCGGTGATGGTGAGTGTGATGATGCGGATGTCGGGGGAGGCAATCTTGTTGAGAATGGCGTTCTTCTCCTCTACGCCCCAGTAAAGCTCTACAAGAGCGCCAAGACGATAAACCTCGTTCTTGCCTTCACGTCCGCAAACGGTCAGCGTATACTCGCCGTTCTGTGCCTTAAGAGCTTTATAAAGAGGCTCGTCTCTCTCCAGAATCATTGCTCCACAGATGCCCCAAGCGTGCTGCGTCGGGTCTTCGAGGAGTTGGCTTGTCATATATTCGAGGTGTGCACGATGGAAGTTGCCCACGCCGAAGTGAAGGATGCCTGCCTTGACCGAATTGCGGTCAAAAGAATACGAGTTGACTACTTTTGTTGCCATAATCTTTTTAAGTTTTTTAGTTATTGTTTCTTTTATCTGTTTCTCTTTTCGATTGCAAAATTAAACTGCAAAAAGATTATGGCAAAGAAAAAAAATAAAGCAAGTTTTGGGAACGTTGCCGCAAACGTTCCCAAAATCTGCAAACGTTTTAAATCAATATTGTAGCAGATGTCTCTGTTCTTCGCTACATCCTATTCTCCAGTGGATGCCCTGCACTTCATTTCTGTACGGAGCACTATCTTACGGTTCTCAACCTCCGGATTGCGCACCTTCTCAAGCACCAGTTCTGCTGCACGTTGTCCCATCTCCGTGAGTGGCGGTTCCACGGTGGTGAGCTTCGGATATACAATCGTCGACAGTTCCGTACCGGAGAATCCTGCCACAGCCACATCCTCTGGTATGCGACGTCCAAGTTCGCGCAGCCGATTCATGGCTCCGATGGCAAGCGTGTCGGTGAAGGCATACACGGCATCGAACTCGATGCCTCTACGCTCAAGTTCGTCAACAGCTGCTGCACCGTCGGCAAAGGTCATGCCCGTCCTGATGACAAGCTGCGGGTCGTATACATGGAATTTCTCCATCGCCTCGCGGTAGCCACGTTCGCGCTCCACCGCATTATAGACATCATCGGGACCATACAGATAAGCAATGCGGCGCCTACCGAGACGTATGAGATGTTCAGCCATGAAATAAGAGTCGTTATTGTCGTCCACCATCACCTGGGGCATATCGTCCAGTCCGTGTGGTATGCGGTCGTAGAAGACAATGGCCATGCCAGCGGCTGCCAGACGGCGATAAACATCAATGTTCTGCCTGTAGCTGCAAAGACTGACAATCAGACCGTCCACCATAAACTCCTCCATCATCTGCAGACTCTCGAGCTCACGTAGCGGACTCTCATCCGACTCGGCTATCATCACCTTCTGATTGTTCTTATAGAGTACGCTCTGAATGCCCGCCACCACCTGTGAAGCATAAGGCGTATGCATCTCAGGCACTATCACGCCGATGGTGTTGGTGCGTCCCATCTTTAGGTTCATCGCCACTGGATTGCGGCGATAACCGAGACGCTCCGCCTCGCGCAGCACAGCCTCACGGGTTTCGCGCCTTATGTTCTTGTCGTCGGTAAGGGCACGCGACACTGTGGAAACCGAAATGCAAAGCAATCGGGCTATATCTTTTATTGTTACATGTTTCATTGCCGGTAGAAAAAGATAGGTTTCGTATTATAATACTGTATTAACTGCAAAAGTAACATTTATTTCAAAGAAAATTCGTAACTTTGTGGAGAAATACAGGATAACAACATAATATGTATTGCAAACGTTTGCGGACTTTGGGAACGTTACCGCAATCGTTTTCATAAAATACAAAAACTCAAGTAGTATTGTCTGCTCAAAAATGGCTAACTTAGCCGTCACAATGAGCAACCAAAAACCTTTATTATAAAATATGAGCATCAATATCCAGAGAAATCAGAAGAAAAGAGTAGTTATTGTTGGTGGAGGACTTGGCGGACTGCGCCTTGCAGAAGACCTTTACGGGTCGGGCATGCAGGTGGTGCTGATCGACAAGAACAACTTCCATCAGTTTCCACCGCTTATCTATCAGATAGCGTCGGCAGGTATCGACCCAAGTAGCATCTCTTTCCCCTTCCGTCAGATTTTCCGCAAGCGTAAGGACTTTTATTTCCGCATGGCGGAGGCACGTATGGTGGACACGGAGAAGAAGATTCTGCAAACTTCCATCGGAAAGATTGACTATGACTATCTGGTGCTGGCAGCAGGTGCTACTACCAACTTCTTCGGCAACAAGAACATCGAGGAATGGGCTATACCGATGAAGACCGTGCCTGAGGCGATGGGACTTCGCAATGCCTTGCTCTCCAACTTCGAGCGAGCGCTGACTTGCGCCACTGAAGAGGAACGTCAGGAACTGCTCAACGTAGTAATCGTTGGCGGCGGTGCCACTGGTGTGGAGATTGCAGGAGCACTGTCGGAGATGAAGCGCTACGTCATTCCCTATGACTATCCCGACATGGACTCGTCATTGATGCACATTTACCTCATAGAAGCCGGCGACCGACTGCTTGCCGGCATGTCGCAAGACTCATCCAAGAAGGCATACGACTTCCTTAAGAGCATGGGCGTGGACATACAGTTCGGCAAAATGGTGACGGACTATCGCGACCATAAGGTCATCATGAAGGACGGTACGGAGATTCCTACACGTACATTCCTTTGGGTGTCGGGTATCAGAGCCAATGCCATGCCGGGTATCAGCGAAGATCATTTAGGACGTGGATTCAGATTCAAGGTAGACCAATTCAATCGTATTCCGGGACTGAATGACGTGTTTGCCATCGGCGACCAGTGTCTTCAGACCACAGACCCTGCTTATCCTAACGGACATCCGCAGGTGGCTCAGGTGGCTATACAGCAGGCAAAGAACCTTGCCAAGAACATCAAGCTAATAAACGAAGGACATGCTGACGACAACAGCCTTACTCCGTTCAAATACAACAACCTCGGATCGATGGCAACCATCGGTCGTAACAAGGCTGTTGTGGAGATTGGCAAGTTCCATAGCCAGGGCTTCTTCGCATGGATTCTGTGGCTCGTTGTTCACCTTCGCTCCATCCTCGGCGTGAAGAACAAGATGATGGTGCTGCTCAACTGGCTCTGGAAATACGTCAGCTATAACGACTCCATCCGCATGATCACCTACGCCACCAAGCCGCGTGAGGTGGTGGAACGCATGGAACGCGAACAGACCACGCACCTCGGAGAGGACCTTATGGAATAATGCGTCAGGCATTATAATATACAATAACAGCCACGATATATGGATTAAAGACATATACCGTGGCTGTCTTCTTTTACAGCTATACCAACTGTATCTGCTGCTTAGAGTTTCACTTTCACGATGAGCTTGCGAATCTTGCCCTCGCCTATCACCGGTGCATGCGGATCCTCAGGCCAGACTATCATGAACTGACCGGGACGAAGCTTTACGTAAGCGGATGCAGGCTCGGTGTAAAGAGCGCAGTCTGCTTCTGCGTCGTAGGGCTTTGTGAGGTTGGAGCAGTCTTCTATCGGCTTCCAGCCTATTGTCTCCTCACCCTCAAGGAGGATGTGGATGTCAATGTACTGATGGTGCACCTCGAGCACCTGCTGCTCTGCCGCTACACATTCAGGATTGACGTTATTGATGAAAAGTCGGTCGCCGTCAAGCTCTATGCGGCCACAAGGCTCGTTGAGAAGGTCATGACTCTTAACATAGTCGAAGACTGTCTTAAACAAGGAATGGAGCGACTCTATGCGGGCGCTCTCTCTAATATCTGATACTATCATAATATAAATGTATTATTGTTTATATTTATAAGGTTCTTATTTTACTTTCTTTCAGCTCTTTTATTCTGTCAGCGTGGCGGAGAACATCCACTTCACGAGACGGGTCTCCTTAGACGTAAACTTTCCGACGGGCAACTTCAGCACAATCTTGTTCCATCCTTTCTGGAGCTTTACCTCCACGGGCGGTCGCGACACACAGTTCTCGTTACGCAATGGCAGTTCGTTGCTGCGCTCTGTATTGGTGTTCTCCCATACCGGCGGCATTATCTCCTCGCCGTTTATCCATGCACGGCTGCACTTATAGTCCCATGTGCCGGGACGTGGCGGAAGGTCGCTTTCCGAGCGGCTGTAGTTATGGAACTCAAGGCTCAGCTTGGCTGTACGTGCCTTCTTTGAGTAAACCCAGCGCGTGGCGTAAGCCGTATGGTTCTCCTCAGGATTGGCGTAGAAACCGGGGACGAGAGTTCCCCACACGTGGCGCAGATAAATGCCGTTGCCGGTTACCGTACCAGAACCGTACGTCTTGCCTTCATACTCATAAGAGGTGAGATCTGCCTTAGGACCTCCGTCAGCGGAAAGATGTTCCTCAGGAGGGAAAGATCGGGCCAGGTTGCCTTCGTTCGGGAACGCATCGGTGATACGCCACTGTGCATCAGTCTGACAACAGTAAGAGAAAGGTTCTCCCTTCAGCGTGTGGTCTTTATGCCACAGCATACGGTTCTCAAATTCGGCAAAGGCAGCCTTCTGCTCAGGCTCATCGTCCCAAAGGAGCGTGCCCTTTCCGTTAAAGTAGCAGTTGCCTCCGCCTCGCCATGCTCTCTCGGCAAGCGTAAGCATATAGGGATAGAAATTGTTTTCGTCAAGCAGCTGTCGGGTGTTGTCAATGTAGCGGTCGTTCCAGAACGCCACGATGCAGCCGGCAATGTCGTCATTACCCTTTGGCTGATCGAGAATCCTACTGTTGAAGAGTGCCACAAGGTCAGCGTAATTGTCGAAGTGGTTGGCATAATGGAAGCGGCAGTCAATGGCAGGGATGCCCGGTTGAGCCTTGCCACGATAACTCCAAAGCTGCGTCATGTCTATCTCGCCTATCTCATAGTGCCATCCGGGATTCCATGAGATGGCCTTCTTTCCTTTAGAACGGACGAAAGCCACCATCTCAGGCACAAAAGTCGAATCGGTGAACTGCACCTCGTCCGTACCTATATGAATGTAAGGCACGTAGAGAGCGTCACACGCTTCAGCCAACAGATCTTTCATTATGCGCTTGCCCTCCACCGTCTGCATGCCGAAGCCGAAGGTACGCTCAAAGGCTGCACTATGACCCGGCATGTCTATTTCGGGGATAAGCGTCACATAATGCTCACGGCAGAACTCCGCCAGCTGACGCGCCTCCTCAAGCGTGTAATATCTTCCCTTGTCGCGCTCCATGTTCTCAGGTGCATTGAGCATCGGATAAAGCTTGCTCTCCAGACGCCAAGCCTGATTTTCGGTAAGATGCCAGTGAAAGACGTTTATCTTGAAACGGCTTAATAGCTCTATCTCCTTATTAAGTTCGTCCATCGGTATGAAGCTGCGTCCGATGTCGTGCATAAATCCACGTACACGGAATGCAGGCCAGTCGGTGATGTCACAGACAGGAACACATTTCTTGCCTTTACGTTCGGTTGTAAGCTGCTCCAGCGTCTGCTTGGCACGGAACAGTCCTGCATTACCGGTAGCGTAAATATTAACTTTATGCTTGTCAACAACCAAACGGTATGCTTCGTCCTGCCACTCAGCACCTTCCACTCGGTCCACCTTCGTAAAGCATACATCTCCGTCTGTCCTGACATACTTATCCGTCATGCTCACCTTCTGAGGCATGGGCAGCAATGGTGGCACATCGGCGCTTACGGGTACGCACAGGACAAGCAGCATCATTGACGCCACAATACGACAGATTCGTCCGCCACATATCCGTGTCAATGGCAAGATAAGACTATCAAAGAAAGATCTGTTTATAAATTTGATAAAATACATTATAACATAAAAAAAATCGTAGTAGATCAGTTTATATATATAATGCAAAGTTAAGAAATAATCGGCGGAATAGGGAAACTTATATATAAAATATGTAAACAAGTCAAAGAACGCTTGCTCCTGATCAGACCGAGCTAACCAAAAACAGTTGCAAAGATACAATCTGGCGCAAGCGTTGTCAAGAATGAAAACAAAAAAAGGTCTCCAAAGTCGTTAGACCTTGAAGACCTCAAGTAAAAGAAGGCAGCCACCTACTCTCCCGCATTGCATTGCAGTACCATCGGCG
>ERZ1023873.43-NODE-43-length-65278-cov-77.936694_pt1 | contig 65278 bp, 45 predicted proteins | sample MGYA00380391_ERZ1023873 | MGnify/ENA primary metagenome ERZ1023873 (study PRJEB33179, sample SAMN07449006) | human gut metagenome | biome: Human-gut; feature: Human associated habitat; material: Faeces | host: Homo sapiens | place: India: Bhopal | collected...
TAAAGCCTTTTATTTGTGCACAGCACGCGCCCATAAGCGGAAAAAACAAAGAAAAACACAAACGGGTGGCTTCCGCCATCCGCTACCTTGTGTTTTTTATGTTTTTCTTTTGTTGGCACAGTGATGCTCCAGCATCACTCATGATATCATTTGGAGGATGGGTGTCGAGAGCAACGCTCTCGTAAAGCCCATTCGCCAAACGGTATCATGAACCCGTAGGGTGTGACAACAAAAGGCATGTGGATAAAGGTTTTTGTTAAAGCCCTGCCTTATACAGCAGATAGACTCGCAGATAAATTCCTGTTTATCGGTTAGTTTGCCAGACAATATTTGCATTTCTAACGCTCAATACTCCCAGTTGAGCGCACAACAAAATCTTTGGTGCGAAATTCTTGAGTTTTAAGCGGTTTGAGATAACAAACTTATACACAGCATGTTATGCGGTTTCTAAGCGAAGCGTTATGAAATCTGACTTGTAAAAGAGCCGTTTTCTTCTGCAATAGCGCCACATTTACACTACAATACTGGCATTTTTGTAATGCAATAGCGCCACTTTTACACTCTAATAGTGGCACTATTGGAATGTAAAAATGGCGCTATCGTATGGCGTTGGGGCTGTTTGCGCAGCAAAACACCATAAAAACAGCTTTTCGATTCTCTATAATTGATTTTTATTTTGTAACAGTTTTTTACTCCTTGTACGATATTTGCATGGCAAGAAATCAGAAATTTTTCAAACTCCGTACCACCTGCAAAGCAAAGGCCGCTGGAGGACATTACTGTCTCCAACGGCTTTTTTCTTGGTTATCCCAAAATTCAACTAACCTCATAATCTAACTAAAACCTACCACTAAAGATTATTCGCATAATTAATAAGTGTGGGTGTTTTTCTATACCAATATCTATAACTAAAACTACTAACCTTTATCTATAACTTACGCTTGCAAAGTTAGTGAGAATCCAAGATTTTGAATTTAATTTATCGTTCATCGGATATCAGAAATGTTTCTCTATAATTTTTTTGCTATATTTCGTTCATAAAACAAATAAAATGTGTAATTTTGGCGTATCATAAAACCCACACCCTACAATAAGCTATTACGAACAACGATAAATACTTAAAGACTAACTTTTATGAAAGGTCATTCGCATAGACGGCTCTATGCCATTTATTTATTATTATTGACAACATTCACGTTCCTCTTCAGTTCCTGCTCCACGAAGGAAAAGAAGCGGTTCGTCATCGGTGTGTCACAATGTTCGGAAGACGTTTGGCGTGAGAAGCTGAACGAGGAGCTGCGCATCGCAGCACTATATTATAATAATGTGAAACTTGACATCAAGTCAGCCAATGACGATGTCAAGATGCAGACACAGCAGATTGACGCCTTCGTAAATGATAATGTCGACCTTCTTATTGTGGCACCGGGACAGGTGAGCATCTCGCCTGCCATCGACCGTGCCTACGAGAAAGGCATCCCCGTGATAATCTTCGACAGACGTACACGTTCCGACAAGTACACAGCCTATATCGGTGCAGACAACCGTAGCATCGGTTCTGCCATGGGACGTTACCTCGCTTCCGTAGGCGAAGGCGACGTGGTGGAGCTGTGCGGACTCTCGTCTTCATCGCCTGCCATAGAGCGTGCTGAAGGTTTCGACAGCATCGCCGGCGGCAACAACAAGATAAACATCACACGTAAACTGTATGCAGACTGGACGGAGAAGGGCGCCTATAACGTGGTGGACTCCATGCTCTCTGCCGCCCCACCCCGCTTCTCATGCCTCTTCGCACATAACGACCGCATGGCAGTGGGCGCACGCAAGGCATGCCAGAAGCACGGAATAGACATCAGCAAGATTCGCTTCTGCGGCATCGACGCCATGCCGGAGGAGGGCGGCGGCATGCAGCTCGTCAACAAGGGCGAACTGTTCGCTTCCTACACTTACCCCACACGTGGCGATGCTGTTATGCAGCTCGCCATGAACATCCTTACCGGAAAGAAGTATGAGCGCGAGAACCAGCTGCTCTCGGCTCTCGTTACGCACGACAACGCACGCGTGCTGCTCATGCAGTATGACGAGACCATGAGACAGCAGGAACGTCTCACCACACTCCGCTCCAGAGTGGACCAGGCTGCAAACGACTTTCAGACGCAACGTATATACCTTATTATATTAATAAGCTTCCTCATATTGCTGATTGTGGCATGTGCCCTTGCCGTCAACGCGTATCGCACAAAGACACTTGTAAACCGAAAACTGAAGGAGGCCATGAAGCGTCAGGAGCAGCTGACCAAGGAGATTGAGGACATGACGCAGCGCCGACTGCAGTTCTTCACCAACGTCAGCCATGAGCTTCGCACGCCGCTTACGCTCATCGCAGGACCGACGGAGCAGCTGCTGGAAGACCCTACAGTGAAGGCACCGCACCGGTCAATGCTTGAGATGATACACCGCAACACGCATCTTCTCCTACAGCTCGTGGGCGAAATCCTCGACCTGCGCAAGGTGCAAACCAACAAGGCGGAGCTGGTTCTCAACCGTTTCGACCTGCAAAAGGCTCTCACGCTGTGGTCGGAGGACTTCCGCACCATAGCCATCAGACGCAAGCTCACCATCACAGTGGACACGTCAACAGTGAAGGAGGAGCCTATCATCATTGCAGACCGCGACAAGATTTCGCACGTCTTCTTCAATCTGATGTCCAACGCCCTCAAGTATACACCAAAGGGAGGAAGCATCAACATATCCTTGGCATACACCAACCATACATACACCATCAAGGTGAGCGACACGGGAAAGGGTGTGGCGAAGGAGGAACTGCCGCGCCTCTTCGAGAGATTCTATCAGGCTCGAGGAGCAGAAGGCGGCACAGGCATAGGTCTGTCCATCGTCAAGGCGTTCGTGGAGCTGCATAAGGGCGAGGTGCACGGAGAAAGCGAGGAAGGCAAGGGACTTACCATCGTGGTCAGCCTGCCCGACTCACAGCCGGGTTACGACCCAGCAAAGGACGTGGAAAAGGAGAAGCCGACAGCAGAGGCAGGGCTTATCGACGACAATTACGTGACCACCAGCATCAGCGCCAAGGAGTCGGCAGAGCGCATCACCAACGCCGAAGACTTCGACCATGACCGTCCGCTCGTGCTCATCATTGACGACAACGAAGGCATGCGCTCATACCTCCACTCCATACTGAAGCAGAAATACAACATCTCGGAGGCTGCCAACGGCAAGGAAGGACTGGAGAAGGCACGCCGCGAGGTGCCCAAGCTCGTGGTCTGCGACGTGATGATGCCGGTGATGGACGGACTGGAATTCACACGCCAGCTGAAAGCCGACACCGCCACATGCCACATCCCCGTCATCCTGCTCACGGCTCGTTCGCTGACCGAACAGCGCGAAGAGGGCTACGGCACGGGTGCCGACTCGTACCTGACGAAGCCGTTCTCAGGTTCTGTATTGCTTGCCCGCATTGACAATCTGCTGCGTTCACGCTCCATGCTGCGCTCCATCTTCTCCGGTTCCACCGAGGAAAAGGAGGAGGAAAAGAGCCTCAACACGCTTGACCAGACGTTCATCGGCAGACTGCGCGAGGTGATGCAGAAGAACATGGGCGACTCAGAATACTCCGTAGAACGTCTCGGTGCAGACGTCGGGCTCTCACGCGTGCAGCTTTATCGCAAGGTGAAGGCGCTCACGGGACAGACTCCGGTGGAACTTCTGCGCAAGGCTCGCCTCGAAAAAGCCAAGAAACTCCTCCTCAAGACCGAGCGTTCCGTAGCCGAAATAGCCTACGAAGTGGGATTCACATCGCCCTCTTACTTCAACAAATGCTTCAAGGACGAGTTCGGAATGAGTCCTGGAGAATCACGTTAATGTGATTTCATATAAGACATACACTCATAACGCCACACAAGCGGAAAAACATATAAAAACACAAGGTTACAAGAGAATGTATCAAATTAAAGAAGCAAGGGAAAAAACGTTATTAGCAATGCAAACCGTAGGAGCCACTGGCATTCCTCAATTTGTTTAGTTAGCACATCCTCTTATATTCTTGTGTTTTGACGGTTTTTTCCGTTTGTGCTTTTCGAGAGAGGCGATAGCCTCTCATTTCTTTATGTCCTATATGGTCGTGAGGACTTGTTCTCAAAAGACCATATAGGACATAAAGAAATTGCCGAAGGCTCGAAAAACATAAACGGACTGTGGAGTCAGGTTTTTGTCAAAGCCCTGCCTCCCATAGCATTCCCCCCAATCAGCCAAACCTTTACTAATCATTCAATCATGTACTATTATTAAGCAAATTTGTTTCATGTAACGTATATGTAATCCGTTGAACGATTTGTGTATTATGTATTACTGCACATTCACTAACTTTGCATCGTAATCAAAAGAAGAAGTGATTCTCAGATAGATTTGTTTTAGTATTAAGTTAGTAATAAGATTGTTGTTTTAGTTAGTTAATTTAGTAAGAGGTTTTAAATGAGTTAGTCGAAATAATTTAATGATCAGAAATAACACAAAAAACGAGGGACAGGATTTATTCTCCTGCCCCTCGTTTATTTTTTATATCATCAGTAATTTTTGTTCTGCTTATACAGTCCCGGCACATAATAGAGCTGGTTGTACGGTATCGGATAGAACTCGTTCTTGCCTGCCGTGTAATGGGCGTCCTTCAGGTATGTGGCATAGGTCTGTCCGTCATACACATCCTTCTGCTCATTGGCGAAGTAAGCATTGAGCGTCTTGGAAGCAATGCCCCAGCGACGCAGGTCGAAGTAGCGTCCGTTCTCCATTGCCAACTCCAGTCGGCGTTCCCAACGCAGACACTTGCGTGCAGTCTCCTTGTTCTGGAAGTAAGACTCAGGATAGAGGGCGATGTCACACTGGTCTTTGGCGTATGCGATGTGCTTGTCTATGGAGTTCTTGGCACGCTGACGGATGTCGTTGATGATGTCACGAGCCTCCATGAGTTGGTCTGTCTCGATAAGAGCCTCAGCACGCATAAGCATCACGTCGGAGTAGCGGAACACATAGTCGTTCATTGCGAAAGCCTGCCATGATCCGTTGTAGGTCTCGCCCTTAGAGCGCTGCGGCACTTCCTTCATTGAGCAGTAGTAGCCGTAAGTGTTAGGCGTGCGGCTGTTTGCCTTTGTGAGCGTATATTCCTTTTCATACTTGTATGGGAAAGTCGGCATACCGACAGTGTGGAACAAGCGCGGATCCCATTTCTGGTTATTCGGCTTGCCGTTAACCGGATAGGCGATGGTCTTGTTGTAGTCATCAAACTCAGGCAGACCATTCTTTGTCTTGAATGCACTCACAAGGTCCTGTGACGGTTTGTGGAAATCCCATCCGCATGACCACATACCCCATACACCATTAAGCACATTGCTCCAGTTGGCACGACCGAATGTTGTGTTGTCTTCCTTATAGTCAGAAGTCTGTACGGCGAAGATGCTTTCCTTGCTGTTCTTCTCTTCGGGAAGGAAGATGTCGCCATAGTCTTCCAGATAACCATAGTTGGGGTCGTCCTTCACCACCTTGGTGTATTCCACCACCTTCTGCATATATTCCTTATTGATGTGGTCGTAGCCGTTGGTGGCCTCGTAGCCGTCGCCGTATGCGAGGGTGAGGTAACACTTGGCGAGGTACGCCGCAGCAGCAATCTTGTTTGCGCGGTTCGGCTCCTTCTGCACATCGGGCAGCACGTCGTAAGCCTCCTTGAAGTCATTAATGATCTTACCGAACAGTTCTTCGTACGTAAACTCGTCGTTGCGTGTCTGTTCCTGAAGTTTGTTCTTTACGACGTTCTCGTCTATCCAAGGCACCTGACGGAACATGGTGATGAGCTTGAAGTAGAAGTGTGCGCGGAGGAACTTCACCTCAGCCACACGCTGCTTCGTCATTTCCGCACCAAGCTTGCTGTCGCCATACTGCTCAAGCGAGAGCAATGCGCGGTTGCAGCGGCTCACAGCGCAATAGAGGCGATACCAGAGTTCGTCAAACTCGCCGGGCGTGGAAGTCATTGTAGACCATATCTCCATGGGATGATAGCCAGTATCGGTGGTTCCTGAACCGCCCTTCAAGCAATCGTCTGACGACAAGTCGCCGTAAGGCCAAAGGTTGAACGGATAAGAGTACCAGCAGTCGCCGAGCATGGCGTATGCTGAAGTCACCATTTCATCGGGACGGCTAAAAGCCTTGTCCTCGTCGATGACTCCCTTCGGTGCCTCATCGAGGAAATCGCTGCATGATGTTGTAGTGCCGAGAGTCAGCATCGCTGCGAATATGTATTTATATATATTTTTCATTGTTTATGCTGTTTTTTAATGTTTGGATTTCGTGTGATATCATTCTCTACTTAGAAGCTAACCTGCAGTCCGAACGACACTGACGAAGAGTGAGGATAAGCCCAGTTGGGATTCTCGGGGTCAGAGATGGTGAAGCTGTTGCTCTTCCATGTGAAGACGTTCTGAGCAGACACATACACACGTGCCGATGTCATGTTCAGTTTCTTCAGCAGCGAGTCTGCGAAGTTATATCCCAGCTGCAGCGAACGAAGCTTCATCCAGTTGCCATGCTCCACGAAGTAAGACGATGCACGTCCCTCGTCGCCGGTGTTGTTTGTGGTAAGAGCAGGGATAGAAGACGAAGTATTGTCCTTAGTCCAAGCGCCGAGCATGCGGTTGCCCTTGTTGCTTCCGGCATCGGTGATGCTCCAGAAGTCGGTCTGGAATTTCTGGTTGTTATATACATCCACACCGCAGACTCCCTGGAAGAACATCGAGAGGTCGAAGTTCTTGTAGCCGAGCTGTACGTTCAGACCCCAGTTGAAGTCGGGTACCGGATTGAAAATCCAAGTCTGGTCATTGGCGTCTATAGATCCGCTCTTGTCGAGGTCAGCATATTTCAGACCGCCGACACGTGCGTTAGGCTGTCCGGAAGCCTTCACTTCCTCTTCGTTCTGAAAGAGTCCTTCCACCACGTAGCCCACGATTGATCCATAAGGCTGCTTTGACTGCACGAGGTTCTCCTTCATTGTGTGTGCATACGAGCCGGTGGTTGTGGAAGGCAGGTATGTAACCTTGTTGCGGAAGAAGTCGAAGTTGGCAGACACGTCGTAGCGCAGACCGTACTTTGTGGTGTGGCGATAACCTACGTTTGCCTCCATACCCACGTTGCGGAGCGACGGACCGTTCGACCAGGTTGAACCACCCTCACCCACAGCGCCAAGGAAAGCCGGCGAGATGAGCATGTCCTTCACATCCTTGATGTATGCGTCCACGTTTCCATAGAGTTCCTGATTCAACAGCAAGAAGTCGGCACCCACGTTATACTGTATTGTTGTCTCCCACTTCAGATTATCATTTCCAGTCTGTGTTGAGCGGAAGCCTGAAGGGAATATGCCCGTGCCTTGACGATAGAGGTCGTAGGCTGTAGACGTTACGCGGTCTAAACCGTAGTCAGCGACATAGAGTCCGTAGCGGGCTGTGTTGGATATCTCCTGATTACCGGTCTTACCCCACGATGCACGAATCTTAATATCATCAATCCACGATGCCTTGAGGTTCTTTGAAAGACGATAACCGAGTGTGGCAGCCGGGAAGTTACCATAGCGGTTGTTCTTGCCGAAGCGTGAGCTGCCGTCGCGACGTATTGTGAACGAGGCGAGAACGAGGTCCTGCCAGTTATAATCCACCTTTCCGAAGAACGAAGCCAATGTATATCCTGATCCGACACCTGTGGCACGCTCGATGCCCGTGGCTGCATCAGGCCACATATAGTCCTTGTCCTCTATCACGAAGGTCTGGGCGTAGGCACCCATATCCTCCACTGTCTGCTTGTGAAGCTCCATACCTGCAAGCACCGTGAAGTCATGGTCGCGTGCTATCTTGAAGTTGTAGTTGGCCGTGTTACTCCATGTCCAGCGAACGTCGTCATGGGCAGAGAGCGTGGTGCTCGGAATATCATTGTTCACAATGTCCGACTTGAAGGTATGGGTCATTGAGTGAATGAACGAGTGATAATAGTCGAGTCCGAAGTTGGAGCGGAGCACAAGACCCTTCAGTGGTTTCACGTCCACGTAAGCATTGCCGAAGACACGCCATATCTTCTGGGCGTTGTCGCGATTCATATACATCTCGCGCAGAGGATTCTGACGGTCGCTCATGCCACCCACCGGACCGGCGAACGTCGTGCCGTCCTCCTCATACACGGGTACGGTAGGCGACATCTTCAGTGCATTCTCCATCGGTGCGCAGTTCACCTGCTTTGAGTAAGTGACAGTGGCGTTCTCGCCGACGCTTACAATCTTGTTGACATTGTATGTAGAATTAAATCGGGCAGAGAAGTTCTCGAAGTTTGAATACTTCAATATACCGTCGTTTTTCTTGTATCCAGCAGAGAAGAGACCCGTGAACTTATCAGTAGCTCCAGAAAGAGAGAGGTCGTAGCTCTGCATAAAACCAGTGCGCGAAATCTCGTCGAGCCAGTCGGTATCGGACAGTCTCATAGTCTTCTTGGCATTGATATATCCGTCGTAAGCTCCGTTTACTGTATATGTGTTGTAACTATTGGTAGCCGGATTATATGCCTTGATGGTGCGTCCGGTGGCAGCATTGAGGTCCAGACCGTAGTTGCGGGCATAAGCCACGGGGTCGATGCCGTCATTAAGGGCAGCCTGAGCCATGGCGGTTGCATATTCAGTGGTGTTGCAGAGCTTCATCATGGACTGCGAGTTGTAGAACTGAGCCGTAAGATTTGTTGAGAAATCAACGTTCAGCTTGCTACCCTTCTTGCCACGCTTTGTTGTGATGATGATAACACCGTTGGCTGCACGCGAACCATATATTGAAGCTGAAGCGGCATCCTTGAGCACCTGCATGCTTTCAATATCGTTCATGTTAAGCGAATTGAGGGCTGTTGTCGTAGGTACGCCGTCAATGACGAAGAGCGGATCCTGCGAAGAATTGAACGAGCCGATACCACGTATGCGGACTGTTCCTGCTCCAATTGGCGAACCGTCTGTGGTGATGGTCATGCCCGGCACCTTACCCTGCAACGAGCGCATAGGGTCTGTATCGGCAGACGACTTGAGGTCTTTGGTGCTTACCACCGACACCGATCCCGTCAAGTCTGCCTTACGCTGTACCTGATAACCGGTCACCACCACCTCATTGAGCACCTCGGAATTGTCCTGAAGCACAATCTTGAGATTTTCGCCAGCCTTTACTTCCTGATCCTTACATCCTATATAAGAGATGACAAGGGTCTCGCCGGGCTTTACATTCAGTTTGAAGTTGCCGTCAATATCGGTAACCGTACCAATGTTGGAGGTTCCCTTCACCTTTACAGACGCGCCGATGATCGGCTCACCCGTATTATCGGTCACCGTTCCGCCGATGCCGTCAGTCTGAGCATAAACGCCAGAGCCTGCGAGCATGAGCATACTTACTAAAGCGACTTTTGCCTTTTTCATAAGATATACGTTTTATGTTGTGGTTTAAGTTATTTTATTTTCTAATTATCAAAATTGGTTTTTAGCCTTTCAAGAAGAGCGGCTGTCATGAGCTGCATCTTCTTCTCGCTTGCAAAATTAGGAAACATAAAATGAGTGATATTTCATGAATCGTTCACAAAATATCACTCATGTAACATGTAACAACCGTTGACTGGATAGTCAAAAATGTTGAGTACCTTATGATTTTGCCTTGCGATTCTATACCTTAAGTTTCTCTCTTATGTCTGTCGGATACTTGTCATACTGCTTCTTAAAACATGACGAGAAGTAGCCTGGGGTGGCAAATCCCACTTCATTGGCTATCTCCGAAACGGTCTTGTCGGTGGTCTTAAGCAGCTGCATGGCTCGCTTGAGGCGTGTTTCGCGCAGAATCTCCACTGGAGTCATTCCGGTCAGCGCCTTCACCTTGCGATAAAGCTGCACACGGGAAAGTCCCATTTCATCGCCGAGGTCTTCTATTTTGAGGTTGGTATTGCCCATGTGCTTGTCCAGTGCCTTGAGGAATGTGTCAAGAAAATGGCGGTCAGGCGACGGGGCTTTGTCTTCAACGACAGGCTTGTCGGCTTCCTTTTCTGCCTTGAAGAGCTGGCGTAGCTTCTGTCTGTTGGCAAGAAGCGAGGCTATATTGGCAAGAAGCAGGTCCACGCTGAACGGCTTTGTCATATACATGTCAGCCCCCGTCTGCAGTCCTTCGATGTGTTGTTGCTCGCTGCTGCGTGCCGTAAGCAGCAACACGGGGATGTGGCTTGTCGCTTCATGCTGCTTCAGCCGCGTGCAGAACGTCAGTCCGTCCATCACGGGCATCATCACGTCAGACACGACAATGTCTGGCACGCTCTCCACGGCAAGCTTCAGTCCGCTCTGTCCGTCAGCCGCCTCTATAACGTAATAGCGGTCGAGCAGCAGCGTGCGCAGATAAGCACGCATATCGGCGTTGTCGTCCACGATGAGCACGGTGGCAAGTTCGTCCGCATTGTCATTTATAAGCGAGTCGTGCCGGCTTTCCTGCACCGACTTCATACTTGCCAGAATCTGCTCTTCTGTGACAGCGGTGGTGTCGTCTATGGTGTTGCGGTTCTCACGACGGAACTGCAGAACGTCCCCCACTACGCTCTGCAGCTGCTCCACATTACGCTGTATGATGCTGATGAGCTGCCTTGCGTCGCCCTTTCCTTCAGCAAGCTGACCCACTGGTCCGGCTATGAGCGTCAGCGGAGTGCGCAGCTGGTGTGAGGCATTGGTGAAGAAGCGGGTCTGCTCGTCGTTCATTTCGCGCATGCGGCGGTTAGCACGACGCACGGCACGCACGGCTCGCCATATAGTAATGACAGCCACAACCAAGAGCAGGATTACGAGCAACGACACCACAAGCAGCTTACGCTGTGTCTGATAAAAGCCGAGATAAGCCTCCAGCTTCGACTGGATGGTGGCAAGATACTGGTTCTGCTTCATCAGCGAATGGCTGGTCAGCGATATGTCCGCCACGTTCTGCGGCGTTATGACAATGCTCCTCATATTGTTGATGCGCTCGTAGGGCTTGCCTTCGAGTATGCGCAGCGCGAGAGCTATAACCTCCTCGCCATGAGTAGGATATATGTAAGAAGCGCTTAGTCTGCCCTGCTGTACGGCGTCAATGCCCTCTCCTGGCAGTCCGTCGATACCAAGGAAGCGGATGTCACGCTCCTTGTGCAACTCTTTCGCTGCATCGTAAGCGCCCATGGCAGCAAGGTCGCTATGACAGAACACGATGTCCACATCCTTGCCGTCCTTTATCCACTGTCGCATAATGCGCTTGCAGTCGTCATACGACCATTGGCTCGGCACATGACGATAATCTATATCAGGATTTTGGCTGACGGCATTGCTGAAACCTGCGTGACGTTGCGTTGCCGGTGAAATTTCCAGCGGGCCGGTCATCTCCAGCACCACGGGCCGTCGTCCGTCCGTCACAACACTGTCGCGGCAGAGCATAGCGGCATATTCGCCCATCATGCGTCCTGCCTCCACATTGTCTCCACCTATGTAGGCGGCATAATCCTTCATGGCGGTGATACGGTCAAAAAACACTATCGGAATGTTCTTCTTGCGGGCACGCTGCAGACTACGGTCAAGAGCATGATAGTCGTTAGGCGACACCACGAGCAAGTCTACTTCCTCATCCACAAGACTGTCTATCTGCAAACACTGCCGCTCGTTGTTGTTGTCTGCATTCTTTATCACCACCTTCACGTCATTGTCGTAAAGATGCTGTGCTGCGAGCATCTCGTTGTTGGCTTTCTCTCGCCATCGTCCGCCTACGCACTGCGACACACCTATCTTATATTTATAATGTGAAGAACAGCCCGTGAGCGCGAGAAGGGCCACAAGTATTATAAATAATGTATTATAGGTTTTATGTATCATATATGATATGTAAGGTTTAATTGGTTATTTTCTTCAAGAAACAAAGTTAATGATTTTTCAATATATACACTTAAAGAAAACAAACAAATAAGTCAATTATTGTTTCATTAGGCGATATCTATAAGTTTAGGAAACATAAGTAACATACACATTCTGGCAGATTACGTAAATTTGCACACGGAAAACCTAAGCCTATAATAGGGCTAATGCGATTCTGATTATTCTAAAAACCTACAAATAATATGAACAAGACATTCCTCAGCCGCAATGCGGCAGCATCGCTTCTTCTTGGGGTTGCCATGACAGCCTCAGCTCAAGCAACCAAGTTTCTCAGTAGCAACCATTGCATTTATCGCGTGGACAATTCGCAGAAAGTCCTGCTCTTACCGGTGCAGGAGAAGGCTGAGATGTGCAACGTCAAGGTGATTGACGGCAACAGTCAGGTGAAGGCACTCAACATCCGCCTCGCTTCCAACCACATCGACTATTATGTGCCGCTCTACATCAGCGAGTTCAAGGACAGCAAGAACATCTCGCTCGACATCCATGTGAATGGCACATATCGTAACGACGGTGGCATTTCGAGCTTCACATGCTGGAATAACATGAAGTATGCCGACTCATACGACATGACAAATACAGAGCAATATCGTCCCGTCTATCATCATACACCGACATACGGATGGATGAACGATCCTAACGGCATGTTCTACAAGGACGGCGTGTGGCATCTCTACTTCCAGTACAATCCCTACGGATCGCAGTGGGAAAACATGACCTGGGGACACTCTACATCAACCGACCTTATGCACTGGAAGTTTGAGGGTACTCCAGTTCAACCCGATGCTTGGGGCACAATATTCTCAGGTTCGGCTGTTGTGGACCACAACAACACTGCCGGATTCGGCAACGGAACAGTGGTGGCTATGTATACGTCGGCTGGCGAAAACCAGACACAGAGCCTGGCATACAGCACAGACAACGGCAAGACATTCACAAAGTATGAAGGCAACCCCATAATTACAAGCAATACGCCCGACTTCCGCGACCCGCACATGTTCTGGAACGAGGACATCAAGAAATGGAACATGATTCTCGCAGAGGGTCAGCACATGAACATCTATTCGTCTGACGACCTTAAGGCGTGGAAGCTCGAAAGCCAGTTCGGTGCAGAATACGGCAATCACAGCGGCGTTTGGGAATGTCCGGACCTTATGAAGTTGCGTGTGCGCGGCACTGACAAATACAAGTGGATGCTCATTTGCAACATCAATCCAGGCGGACCGTTCGGTGGTTCGGCTACACAATACTTCGTGGGCGACTTCGACGGAAAGAAGTTCACATGTGAGACAGCACCCGAGGTGACACGATGGATGGACTATGGCAAAGACCATTACGCCACCGTCACCTTCGACAATGCTCCTGACGAACGCCGCGTGGCTATGGCATGGATGAGCAACTGGCAGTATGCCAACCAGGTGCCCACCAAACAGTATCGCTCGGGCAACTCCATCCCGCGCGACCTTGACCTCTACGAATATGAAGGCAACACATACTGCGGCGTAACTCCCTCACCTGAGTTGAAGGCTGCACGTTCCAAGAAGTCCACAAAGACGCTGAGCGAATCATGCGAAATGGTGGTTACGCTCAAGGGCAATGCCACCATCACACTCTTCAACGAACTTGGCGAGAAGGTGGTAATGACGTATGACGACAAGATCCGCACTTTCTCAATGGACCGCACAAAGAGCGGACAGAAGGACTTCAGCGACGACTTCGCCGCACTGACCACTGCTCCCGTACACGGCAAGATGACACAGCTGCGACTGTTTATTGACCGCAGCAGCATCGAGGCTTTCGACGCTGAAGGACGCATGGCAATGACCAACCTCGTGTTCCCAACCAAGCCTTACAACAAAGTAAGCATCAAGGGTAAGGGCAAATACGTGGTATATAATCTGAAATAATGACCGAATCGCTCAGAATATAGTATTGTTACATTGATTGCATAAATGTTGTATGATACACTTTTTACAATCAGATGAAACATTTTTTATATTCTGAGCGATGCTGAATATATAATTTTGCAGCAGATTTGACAAGCAAAGCTAATAACTAAATAAATACATATTCAACAAATGGGCAACTCCAACTCAAGCAAAATAACGCTTATCCCGGTGATGATCGCATTCTTCACCATGGGCTTTGTCGACTTGGTCGGCGCAGTATCAAATAACATGCAGGAAGACTTCGGTCTGTCTGATTCGGCAGCCAACTTCTTCCCCTCGCTCGTTTTCTTCTGGTTCCTTATCTTCTCCGTGCCCACGGGCATGCTGATGAACAAGATAGGACGCAAGAAGACCGTGCTCCTCTCCATCATCGTAACAACGCTGGCAGTGTTCCTGCCGCTCTTCGATAGCTTCATGCCAACAAAGGAGAGCCAACTCTGGCTGATGTATATCTCGTTCTCGCTCCTCGGCATAGGCAACGCCATCATGCAGACTTCCATCAATCCGCTGGTGACAATGCTCGTCAAGGGACACTTGGCTTCCACTCTCACCTTCGGACAGTTTGTCAAGGCCATCGCATCGTTCATCGCTCCGCTCATCGCAGCATGGGGCGCCACCACCACAGCTCCGATTCTCGGACTCAGCTGGCGCATCCTCTTCCTGCTGTTCTTCGTGATAGGCCTTATCGCCACACTCTGGCTCGGCATGACACGCATCGAGGAAGAGCCTCTCGAGGACAAGGCTTCAGGCTTCGTTGACTGCCTGAAGATGCTCGGATCGCCCATCATCCTGCTGTCGTTTATCGGCATCATGTGTCATGTGGGCATCGACGTCGGCACCAACGCTGTGGCTCCGCGAATCCTCCTTGAGCGTCTCGGCACTGACACCGACACGGTGAGCAAGTTCGAGTATGCCACCAGCATCTACTTCGCATTCCGTACACTGGGATGCTTCACCGGATCTATCATCATGCGCAAGCTCAACATCCGCACATTCTTCACCATCATCGTCCTTATGATGGCAGTGGCAATGGTGGGCCTCGTATTCGGTACAGAGCAGTGGGAACTTTGGGCTACCATCGCCCTCGTAGGCTACGGCAACTCCAACGTCTTCTCCATCGTCTTCTCACAGGCCATGCTCTCAGCACCCGAGAAGAAGAACGAGGTGTCTGGTCTGATGATCATGGGACTCTTCGGCGGCACCATATTCCCCCTCTTCATGGGATTCGCAAGCGACGCTGCCAAGGCTTCAGGCGCACTGTATCCGCAGGTTTGGGCTGCTGTAGTAATGGCAGTGGGCGTAGCATACCTGCTGAGTTACATCCCCAAGGTTAAGCAATAAAAAAACTAAAAGCCAAATTATATTATGGAAAAGAAATATGTAGTAGGACTCGGCGAAGCGCTCTGGGATGTGCTTCCCGAAGGTAAGAAGCTCGGTGGCGCACCTGCCAACTTCGCTTTTCACGCAGGTCAGTTCGGCCTCAACTCTATAGCTGTCAGCGCTCTTGGCGAGGACAAGCTCGCTGAAGAGACCATACAGCAGCTCGAAGAGAAGAACTTGCAGTACTGCATGCCGCGTGTGCCCTACCCCACCGGCACCGTGCAGGTGACTCTCGACAACGAGGGCATACCCACATACGACATCAAGGAGAACGTGGCTTGGGACAACATCCCCTTCAACGATGACGTGAAAGCCATTGCAGAGAACACACGCGCCGTCTGCTGGGGTTCGCTGGCACAGCGCAACGTCGTAAGCCGCGAGTCAATCTACAAGTTCCTCGACGCTACGCCGAAGGACTGTATGAAGATTTTCGATATCAATCTGCGTCAGAACTTCTACACCAAAGAGGTGATCTGCGAGAGCATGAAGCGCTGCAACATCCTCAAGATTAACGACGAGGAACTCGTACTCATCGGTCGTATGTTCGGCTATCCCGGCCTCGACATCGAGAACAAGTGCTGGCTGATTCTCGGCAAGTACGACCTGGACATGCTCGTGCTGACCTGCGGCACCAACGGCAGTTACGTCTTCACACCTGGATCGATGTCGTACCAGCCCACTCCGAAGGTGGAGGTGGCAGACACGGTAGGCGCCGGCGACTCATTCACAGGCACATTCTGCGCATCCATCCTCGCCGGAAAGCCCGTAACGGAGGCTCACAAGCTGGCAGTAAGCGTAAGCGCATACGTCTGCACACAGAACGGCGCAATGCCCATCCTGCCTGAAGAAGTGAAGGAAATGAAAGATTAGGAAGCCCATACGTAAAAGGTTATTATTGATAAAGGAGTTAGGACGACGAATGATAAAAAGTCGTTCCTAACTCCTTTTTTTTCCTATCAATAAAAAGAATAGGGTTATCTGTTTCTCTTATTCCGGCTTGATGCACGCTGTATAATAAATAGGCAGATAAGTGACACCGTTTTTTGTTTCCACATTCTTTGCATTAGACAATACAAAAGCCTGATGAATGTTGTATTCCTTTATCTGTAAAAACTTGTCCAAGGCGCTATGCACCTGATAATCCTTACCAGACTTTATCTCTAACGGAAGAACGGAAAGATTAGCCATATCATCAATCAGATAATCCACCTCACCCGTCTTCTTATTGTCGTAATAATAGAGATTGAATCCGTGCGCCCTTAATTCCTGCGCCACTACCGTCTCATACACCGAGCCAAGATTGATGCTTGCCACATCATCCATCACAGCCTTAATATTGGTGCCGAAGAAAATGCCAGTCAATATACCGACATCATTCATGTATAACTTGAGAAGATTCTTCCCGCTATTCTCTATCAATGGAAAGCTTGGCTTGCTTATAGCCTTCACCTCCAAGGCTATACCCGAAGATATGAGATAGTCGAACTCTTCAACGTAGTCGCTCATGCGCTTGCCCTTCTTGTCTTCTATGTCCTTGACCACCACGCGTTTCTTCTTGTTCTCAAGGTTTGAGGGTATCATACTGTATATACGCTGTATCTTCAGACGGTTATGTGCCTCTTCATATCTTGCAGCGTCCACTCCATAAAGATGATGGATGCTGTCTTGAATGGTTCGTACAGTAGTGATGTTCTTGGTGGCAACAAATTCCTTCACCGCATCCGGCAATCCTCCTACAAGAAGATATTTTCTGAACAAATCGAGCAACTTTTCGTGAATGGCATCGGGCATAGGCTTTCGTTCTGCATAATTACGGTGCATCGTGTCTAATACCAGCTGACCGACACCATTGGCAATAAGAAATTCCTCGAAATCCATAGGGAACATGTGCTTGATGACAATGCTGCCCAATGGTATGGACGATGTGGTCTTTAGCGTTACGCCAAGGAGCGAACCACTGGCAATATAAGTGAACTTACCGTCCTCACGCAAGAATTTAAGCAAAGTAAGAAGATGGTCATACGCCTGTATTTCGTCAATGAAGACAAGCGTCTCGCGCTTACCTCCCATTCGGTCACCTGCGACGGTGCTTAATGCAAGATAGAAGTCGTCCTTCGTTCTCGCATCCGCAAAAACACGGTCGCCAAGCTTGTCGGTTTCCATGTTTATCTCAATATAATTAGGAAAGAGACGTTTTCCTACCTCTCTAATTATATACGACTTTCCAATCTGACGTGCGCCATCCACTACCAGAATCTTGTCAGACCCTGACTGTAAGTGACTTACAATATAATCCTCTATCTTGCGGTATAGCATAATTACACTTTTCCTATGTTTCTACTACCGCAAAAGTACACTTTTCCTACGAAATAAGCAAGCAAAAACTACACTTTTCCTATATATTCGACGCCTAAAAACTACACTTTTCCTACATAGCCCTTGGGGCATGCGCACGAAAAAGGCTGTTTCGGAAATACATCCAAAACAGCCTCTGTTCTATTTGTTTTTACTTTTTTCAGTATTAATGTCGAGAACTTCATCGCGTTCGACGCACGCTCCATCCTCTCCTTGTGGGTAGCTCAGGCTATTTGCCGTCGCCATCTCCCCACATTCCTATTGCAGCGCTGGCTGCGAATAGGGTCATCATCATTGTCATCAACATAACCTTTTTACCTCTTTTTTGACTAATAAACCATTTACCTGACCTTTTGCCTAAGGTCTAATCACCTATCTGTCGACTTGAAGCATCGACTAAATACCATTGAGACGCTTGAGTTACCCTTAATCTTTTTTGTTTACCTTACTGACTAATACTTTCTTTGTTACCTTGTCTCAATCTTCATACCTTCTCTTCTTACCTTTATTCACTAATTACCTATCGTTACTAATCTCTTGCCAATCGTCTGTGTTATCCTTGATGATCCTTTCTACCTTCTGGCTAATACCTTTTCTTTTTACCTTTTAGTCATCCTTTCACTATACAATCTCAATACCTTCTGTGTTGTCATCCTCAATCTCTATACCTTTACTATTAAATTACCTGATTACCTTTTTACCTTCTTTTTTACCTTTTCTCTCAAAGTTCTCTTATAGTCCTTTGTCTTCGGATGCCTCACGGTATCCTTGTTTTGACGATGCAAAGGTACTACTGTTTGGGCACACAAACAAGCTTTTTCGCCTGTTTTATCGTCTTTTCGCTGTTAATTTGACCTATATCAAAGAATTTGTGTGCGTACACACGCAAATATAGTGTAAGAAGAGCGCAAATTTTGTGAATACATAGCAAAACCATTGTTTCTGTCCTCCAATATCTTATATTTGCCTCTCTAACGCTCAATACTACGAGCTGAGCGGACAACGAAACACTTGATGCGAAATTCGTGAGTTTTGAGCGTGCAACGGCAGTATGCTTACGCACAACGAGTTAAGCGGTTTGCAGACCGTGTGTGCAATCTTTGGAGGAGCCAGACAGCCTTATTGACGTTGCTAAAGAGGCTCTTTAGCATTGCCACAGAGCCTCAACTAAGGAACAAGAGAGGCTCTGTAGGCTTACAAAAGAGCCACTATGAGAGTGCTAAAGAGCCTATATGGACAGGCAGATGTGTCGTTGGAGCTGCAAAACACTGTGAAAACGCCTTCTGGAATCTCCAGAATCAATTTTCTTTTTGTAACAAGTATTTACCGCTTGTACGATATTTGCATGCGTAAAAACGCCTGCATCTCTTGCTTTCACAAGAAGATGCAGGCTGAAGCGGCATGGGTATTATTATATTATGGATATGACCTTGTTCCTCCTATTATGCTACGTCAGGAGCAACCTCAGCTTTTGTGGTGTCCACCTCTGTTGAGTCAGAGAACATCATCATGGCTGTGTCGTCAGCACCTGTTGCGCTTACTGCCGAGTCCTCTGCCTCTGTCTCTACGGGAGCGTCTGCGGGCTGCTCAGCGGGCTGTTCTGCCGGTGCCACGGTGTCAACAGTTGTTGTGTCCTGCGGGAGTGCTGTGTTGAGACCTGACATAGAGTTGTTAGCGAATACGTTGCTTACTGATACCATTACGATAGCTGCGATAGCTGCAAAAAATAACTTCTTCATATGCGTGATCTTTTAATTGTTAATATTATTATTTACTGTTTAATGAACTCTGCTTGAACAATTCAGTTCGTTGCGTCGTTCGATTAATATAATGCAACGGGCGTGCCAAAAACAACGCACAAAAACTTAAATCGCTGAATATCAACAATGTAAGAAAAACGTCGCAAAAATAAAGAAGCGTGAAAGTGGGGAAAAGTGGGGAGCAAGTGGGGAAATATTCCACACTTGCTTGACAGTATTATGCAATTTGCTTTTTATGAAAGTGTTGCGTATACTTAACATTAGAGCAAAAACGAAAGCGCCCTGCAAGGGCAAAAGCGTTCAGATAAATGCTTTTACCCTTGCAGGGCGCTTTGACGTTATATATATAATGTATATACGCGCTTTGCTGCTTACTCGTATATCCACTCTGCCTTGCTCACGGCCTTGGCGCAATTGGCTGCAGGAGCCTGCGCCGGCGATGCTGCACGGCAGTAGCCCACGAGTGTAATGTCGAAGATGAGCGTCGAATAGGCAGGGATGCTGCTCTTTGACGATGAAGCATAGCCTAACTGCTGCGGAATGGTCACCGTCCATCGGTCACCGATGTGCATGCTCTGCAAGGCGGTGGCGAAACCGTTCACTACGCCGCTTACGGCAAACGTCGAGGGATTCATGGTGGAGAGATTATAGTCGCCGGTCCATGACTGGTCGAACAACAGGCCCTTCGGGTAGCTGGTTGTGGGGATAAGGCGTCCGCTGTAGTGCACCTTCACGGAGTCAGTAAAGAACGGGCAGCCTGATCCTTTGCCTTCATTCTTCACCTCCACCACGACATGGTCGTACGAATGCTTTGCCACCTCGCTGTTGAGCGAGTATGAGCGCAGCACCTTCCAGTCGGCATTGCCAGCGTCAGCGAGTTGCTTGGCGGAGTTATACTTTGCATCGAAGTAAGTTTCGTTGCGGCTCTGCCAGTTGTCAAACTCGTTATCCTCTTCCTTTGTCTCGCTGCATGACGACAGCCCTGTTGCGAGAGCTGTGGTCATGGCGAGCGTTAGGTATGCATATATCTTCTTCATTATCAAATGTTAAGTACGTGTATATAAGTGGTGGGGCTTCACGCCCTACGTCTTACTGGAGCTTCTTCAGGAGGCTGGTGATGCTCACCTTGTCCTCGATGATGGCCTGGAGCTGGTCGATGCTTACGCGCTCCTGCTCCATTGTGTCGCGGAAACGGAGAGTAACGGTATTGTCCTTCAGCGTGTCGTAGTCTACGGTCACGCAGTAAGGAGTGCCGATAGCGTCCTGACGACGATAGCGCTTGCCGATGGTGTCCTTCTCGTCGTAGTGAGTGTTGAAGTGGAACTTCAGGTTGTTTACAATCTCGCGAGCCTTCTCGGGCAGTCCGTCCTTCTTTACGAGGGGCAGCACGGCGAGCTTTGTAGGAGCCAATGCCGGCGGAAGGAGCAGGACAACGCGTGTCTCGCCGTTCTCGAGCTTCTCCTCACGATATGAGTGACACATTACGCTGAGGAACATACGGTCTACGCCGATAGATGTCTCGATGACGTACGGAGTGTACGATTCCTTTGTCTGCGGGTCGAAGTACTTGATTGAGCGGCCTGAGAACTTCTCGTGCTGAGAGAGGTCGAAGTTGGTGCGGCTGTGTACGCCCTCCACCTCCTTGAATCCGAACGGCATCTTGAACTCGATGTCCGTAGCGGCGTTGGCGTAGTGAGCGAGCTTCTCATGGTCGTGGAAGCGATAGTTCTCAGCGCCGAAGCCGAGAGCCTGGTGCCACTTCATACGCAGCTCCTTCCATCTCTGGAAGTACTCGAGCTCTGTGCCCGGCTGTACGAAGAACTGCATCTCCATCTGCTCGAACTCGCGCATACGGAAGATAAACTGGCGAGCAACGATCTCGTTACGGAATGCCTTGCCGATCTGAGCGATACCGAAAGGAATCTTCATACGGCCGGTCTTCTGTACGTTGAGATAGTTGACGAAGATGCCCTGTGCTGTCTCCGGACGGAGATACACCTTCATTGCACCCTCAGAGGTTGAGCCTATCTCTGTAGAGAACATAAGATTGAACTGACGAACGTCGGTCCAGTTCTTTGTGCCGCTGATGGGGTCTACGATTTCCTCGTCCTCGATAATCTGCTTCAGCTCTGCGAGGTCAGGACCCTGCATAGCCTTGGTGTAACGCTCGTGGAGTGCGTCGCGCTTCTGCTGGTGCTCCAGCACACGGGGATTTGTTGAACGGAACTGAGCCTCGTCGAATGCGTCGCCGAAGCGCTTGCGTGCCTTAGCCACTTCCTTGTCAATCTTCTCCTCGTACTTAGCTATCTGGTCCTCGATGAGAACGTCGGCACGATAGCGTTTCTTTGAGTCGCGGTTGTCAATGAGGGGGTCGTTGAAAGCGTCGACGTGTCCGCTGGCCTTCCATATAGTAGGATGCATGAAGATGGCTGAATCGATGCCCACGATGTTCTCGTGAAGGAGCACCATGCTCTGCCACCAGTACTGCTTGATATTGTTCTTAAGTTCAACGCCGTTCTGACCATAGTCGTAAACTGCGCCCAGACCATCATAAATCTCGCTGCTCGGGAATACGAAGCCGTACTCTTTGCAGTGACTAACGATTTTCTTGAAAACGTCTTCTTGTGCCATTTCTTTATATATTTTTGTTATTCTGAGTTTCCGTTTATTATTCATCGCCATCCTTAGGAATAGCTTATAGATTGCAAAGTTACGCTTTTTTGCCTTATTTTCTATCTATAATGTAGTTAAATGTTATAAAAGCTATGGTTTAACAGTTGAGAGTTGGCGTTCGGTTTTGTCTTTCCACTTTTTTTTATTACTTTTGCGAGTTAGCCGACCTGTTCGGCTATTTAAATAAAAATCCCTAAACCACACGATATACATAAAGATATGGACGACGAGATAAGAGACAATGAAGAAATGAGTGAGAAGGACGAGCAGACACTTGAAGGCAACGTCCCTGACGACGCTGAAGGCAAAGAAGCCGACGGCGAGTCAGCTCCTACGCAGCACTCCGACTATAAGCCGGTGAACCGTTTCGACGCATCCGCCGTACATCATCTTAGCGGAATGTATCAGAACTGGTTTCTCGACTACGCTTCCTACGTGATTCTTGAGCGTGCCGTCCCCCACATCGAGGACGGTCTGAAACCTGTGCAACGACGCATTCTCCACTCTATGAAGCGCATGGACGACGGTCGCTTCAACAAGGTGGCTAACATCGTGGGACACACCATGCAGTTCCATCCGCACGGCGACGCTTCCATCGGTGACGCTCTCGTGCAGATGGGACAAAAGGATCTGCTGGTGGACTGTCAGGGTAACTGGGGCAACATACTTACCGGCGACCGCGCCGCTGCACCGCGTTACATCGAGGCACGACTCTCGAAGTTTGCACTCGACGTGGTGTTCAATCCCAAAACCACTCTCTGGCAACTCTCTTACGACGGACGAAACAAGGAGCCTATCACGCTTCCTGCAAAGTTTCCGCTCCTTCTCGCACAAGGCGCGGAGGGCATTGCCGTGGGCCTCAGCTCGAAGATTCTGCCGCATAACCTCGTGGAAATCTGCGACGCAGCCATACATTACCTGCGCGGAGAGGACTTCCAACTCTTCCCTGACTTCCCAACAGGCGGATCCATTGACGTGGCACGCTACAACGACGGTCAGCGCGGAGGCATGGTGAAGGTGAGGGCTAAGATAGAGAAGCTCGACTCGAAGACCATCGTCATACGCGAGATTCCGTTCTCAAAGACCACCACCACGCTTATCGACTCCATACTGAAAGCCATCGACAAGGGAAAGATAAAGGCAAAAAAGGTGGACGACAATACGGCTGCAGAGGTGGAAATCCAGGTGCATCTCGCTCCGGGCGTTTCCTCGGACAAGACCATTGACGCTCTCTACGCATTCTCTGACTGCGAGATAAACATATCGCCCAACTGCTGTGTGATTGAGGACAACAAGCCTTGCTTCCTCACTGTCAGCGACGTGCTGCGCCATTCCACCGACTCGACGATGGGACTGCTGCGCCGCGAACTCCAAATTCGCAAGTCGGAACTGGAGGAACAGCTCTTCTTCTCGTCCTTGGAGCGCATCTTCATAGAGGAGCGAATATATAAGGAGAAGAAGTTTGAGCAGGCGAAATCGCAGGACGAGGTGGTCAGCTTCATCGCCCAGAAGCTCGAACCGTTCAAGAACCAGACGTTCAAGGTGCCGTCAAAGCGCACCGATGCGGACGGAAATACGGAGCAGGTGATGGTGGAATACGCCTTCCATCGCGACATCACTCGCGACGACATCCTGCGCCTGCTCGAGATAAAGATGCAGCGCATCCTCAAGTATAACAAGGATAAGGCGGACGAACTCATGGCGCGTATCAAGGCTGAACTCGCCGACATAGAGAACGACCTCCAGCACATGACCGACGTTACGATACGCTGGTTTGAATATATACGCGACAAGTATGGCAAGGACCATCCGCGCCGCACCGAGATAAAGAGCTTCGACACCATCGAGGCGGCAAAGGTGGTGGAAGCCAATCAGAAGCTCTATATAAACCGTCAGGAAGGTTTCATCGGAACCGGACTGAAGAAGGACGAGTTCGTATGCAACTGTTCGGACATCGACGACATCATCGTGTTCTTCAAGGACGGCAAGTATAAGATGGTGAAGGCGGCTGACAAGATATTCGTGGGCAAGAACATCCTGCACGTGCAGGTGTTCAAGCGCAATGACAAGCGAACCATCTACAACGTGGTTTATCGTGACGGTAAGGGCGGCGCATGCTTCATCAAGCGCTTCTTCGTGCCCACAATGACCGTGGGCAAGGACTATGACTGCACGCAGGGCACACCGGGTTCGCGCATACTCTACTTCACTGCCAACCCCAACGGAGAGGCAGAGATTATCAAGGTGACGCTCGAAGCCAACCCGCGCCTGAAGAAGATATTCATCGAGAAAGACTTCTCCGAGATAGGCATCAAGGGACGCACGTCGAAGGGCAACCTCGTTACGCGCAACCCCGTGCATCGCATCGGACTGAAGAGTCACGGCCATTCCACATTGGGAGGCCGCAAGGTGTGGTACGATGCCGACGTCAACCGACTGAATTATGACGAGCACGGACGACTCTTGGGCGAGTTCTATGATGACGACGCAATACTCGTGGTACTGGACGACGCCACCTATTACACGTCTTCGTTCGACGTTAACAACCACTACGAGGACAACATACGCATCATCGAGAAGTGGAATCCGAACAAGGTATGGACTGCCGTGCTCTACGATGCCGACAATGACAACAATCTCTACATCAAGCGTTTCCGCATGGAGGCGATAAAGCGTCCGCAGAGTTATCTCGGCGAGAACGAGAAAAACCGTCTGGTATTGCTTACCGACACACCGTTCCCGCGTATCGAAGTGAGCTTGGCTCCTGCCAAGGCTCCCGACGGAACCGAACAGCCGCGCCAGCCCATCATCGTTGACGCGGAGGAGTTTATCGGCGTGAAGGGATATAAGGCGAAGGGCAAGCGTGTCACCACGCTGGACGTAACGGACGTGAAGGAGCTGGAACCGACACGACAGCCCGAGCCAGAACCGGAAGACGACAAAGAGGAGCGTCATGACGACACACCGCAGGAGAATCTCGACCCCGACGCAGGCAAGAGCCAGCAGCAGGTGATTGACGAGATGACCGGACAGCTCCGCCTCTTCTCCGACGAAGAAGACATGTAGGACTATAAATATATATATAATGTAGTGCTATGAACATAATCAGGACCATACTGGCGGTGGCTGTCATTCTGCTGACAGCCACGCCACCAGCCAAAGCCGAGTCGCCGGAGAAGCGCAAGACCACCTCGCTGCTTCTCGGCGTAGGCCATACCAACATCCTCGACACATATCTCTCGCCGGAGAAATACAACGGCATCAACCTTACGCTCGTCTCACACACCATGCGTGAGAACGCCTCATCGTGGGCACGAACCATACACCACGAGGGCAACATAGCCTTCGCGGACAACCGTTCGGGCAACGGTGGCGAGATGGCTGGCTCATACACGTTCCGCTATGCCATGCTCCACAAGTGGCGCTTAGGCATAGGACGACGCACGCTGAGAGTGATGGTGGGTGGCGCCGTCAACACCAATCTCGGCTTCGTATATAACACCCGCAACGGCAACAATCCAGCCAACGCACGCTTCTCGCTCGACATAGGACCGACTGTGGCGTTCGACCTGCCTCTTGGCGCACCCGGACATTTCCGCGGAGTGTCAATAAGCCCCGGCGACTGCGCCCACTATCCAGCCGTTATCCGCTATGAGGCGTCGGTTACGCTTGCAGGACTGATGTTCTCGCCCAACTACGGACAGACTTACTACGAGATATTCACACAAGGCAATTATGACCATAACGTCGTGCCCACCACCATCGGTTCCACGCCGTCATTCCGACAGATGCTCACCGTTGACTTCCGTCTGGCTCGAACCACGTGGCGCATCGGATATCTCGGAACCATAGAGCAGGCACACGTCAACAACCTCAAGCAACACACTTACACGCACTCATTGGTGATAGGCTTCGTAAAGAAGTTCAACTGGAAGCCTATCCGATAAACAAAGTCGTCAAACGTACGGTATTTCAGGCGGAACGCTGAGTATTTCTCGGCGTTCACTGATTATATTTCATTATTATGTAATACATACCTAACTTTGTAAATGGAATATACAATGACCACACACATGAACTACCGCAAGGAACACATTATCTATACCTCTATATGGCTTTTGCTGTACCTCTCGCCGTTGGCGAGCCTGTATATGCGAATGTCGTCAAATCCCAACATCGCTTTTTCATGGCATGAGATTCTCAACGCATGGGCGTTTAATACCATCTGGCTCGTTCTGATGCTCATCCATAACTTCCTGCTGCTGCCCGTCCTTATCATCAAGCGGCGCACGTGGCAGTATATGCTGCTGTCGTTGCTGCTGCTCGTTTCATGCACATACGCCACCTATCTTGTCAGACCTATGCATCCAAGATACGCCGAGATTTACGACACAAGGGAGATGATCGACAGAAACTATTATATCTGCGGAGAGTCTGGCAGAGGACATATTCCACAACTGTGTTGGGAATTGGAGCACAACCCTAAAGAAGACCTGTGCAGAAAGCCGATACACGGAGGCAAGAACTTTCCTATACAAAGGCACCATCCCGACGAACTGCGACCGCTCGGCCCATTGGCGTTCCTCGGACCGGGAGAAGCTGTGGCGTTCATCGGAGGACTGCTGCTCATGGGCATGAACCTCGGCGTAAAACTTTACTTCAAGACGCAGGAAGACCGCGAACAGCGGGAGCGACTGGAGAAGCAAGACCTCGAGCGACAACTCGAATATCTGCGTTATCAGGTCAATCCGCATTTCTTCATGAACACCCTGAACAACATCCACGCCCTCGTCGACATCAATCCTGAACGAGCCAAGACCACCATCGTGGAGCTATCGAAGATGATGCGTTACATCCTCTATGAGGGCGACAAGAAGCTCATCCCCATACAGCGCGAGGCGCTGTTCCTGAAGAACTACATCGAGCTGATGCGCCTGCGCTATTCCAGCCGCGTGAGCATCAATCTTGACATACCCGAGATGATGCCTGACGTGATGCTGCCACCGCTGCTGCTCATCATCTTCGTGGAGAACGCCTTCAAGCACGGCGTCAGCTATGCTGCACCGTCATTTATAGACATAAAGGTGACGGTGACGCAGGAAATGCTCCAGTTCAAGTGTCGCAACAGCCGACAGGAACAGAAGCCGGACGAGAAGAAAAAGAAGGGAGGCGTGGGACTTGCCAATGCACGCCGCCGACTTGACCTGCTGTTCCACGACAAGTACAGCCTGGAGATAAAGGAAGACGACAAGGAATACGACGTGCAGCTCGAGATACCTCTAAGCAAGAACAACAGCTAAACAAACACCAAACACATCATATATATGATCAGAACTCTCGTTATCGACGACGAACCACTCGCCCTGCAACAGCTGGCAGCTTACGTCGGAAAGATACCATACCTCACTCTCGTCGGCGAATGCCAGAGCGCCCTTGAAGCACGCGACATCATAGCACGCGAGCAGATTGACGCCATATTCATCGACATCAACATGCCTGACCTCAACGGCATGGACTTCGTGCGATCGCTCGCAGCACCGCCCATCGTGGTGTTCACCACCGCCTACTCGGAGTATGCCATCGACGGATATAAGGTGGACGCAGCCGACTACCTGCTCAAGCCGTTCTCATTGGACGACTTCCGCAAGGCGGCACAGCGCGTAAAGCGACGCTATGACATGGAGATGGCGGCTGACCTGCCCCTTCCGCCAGCCGACGCGCAGACCGAAGAGAAGCCCTTGCACGACGACGACACCATCTTCCTCAAGACCGAACACCGCGTAGTGCGTGTCAACATTGCGGACATACGCTACGTGGAGGGAATGTCCGAATACCTGAAGGTGCACCTCGAGAACGAACGCCCCATCATCATGCTCCTAAGCATGAAGAAGATGGAGGAACGCCTGCCCTCCTCTTTCGTACGCATCCACCGATCCTACATCGTCAACATGAAGAAGGTGAAGGAGGTGACAAAGAACCGAATAGTGATGGACGCCGACACCTATCTGCCCATCGGCGACATATATAAGGAAGCCCTCACAAGCTATCTCGCAGACAAATACTTGGGAAGATAAAAAGGATAAAGTAGCGAAGGTCAAAAGCCTTCGCTACTTTTTTTGCTCAAACATCAACCTTAATCTTCCCCAAAGAGACCTATCATTTTAATAATGATTTATTTTTATATTCAAATAATTATTCGTAATTTTAGCCAAAATTATTAACATAGCAGTTGACCGCTCTATCTTTTTATACTCAAGGCTGGTGCCAGACTGCTGAAAGAACGAAGTACTAACCATATAAAACCAAGAGCTTATGGGCTTTATGAACAGCTTTTTAGGAATACGTCCAGAAAAGAACAACGCTCCCCGAAGGCAACCTAAACGGAAGACTGTCGTAGACGCGACAAGACCTTCTCCTATAGCCATTATATATAAGAGCGAACTGGATATCATATCACGATTCATACTTGACTATCCAAAAATCGAGACAGGAGGACAATTGTTCGGATACTGGACTGCTACGGGCACTCCCGTAGTATGCTACGTCATTGGCCCGGGAAGACACGCATCGCATAACCCCACTTCTTTTGTTCAGGACTGGGACTACCTGGAACACGTCGGAGCCGAACTCAACGAACGTTATCGTCTGCAACATATAGGCGAATGGCATTCGCATCATCAGCTGGGACTGGCACATCCAAGCGGAGGAGACGTCAACACCATGTCGTTCGGAGTGGGAAAGCCGGGCTTTCCGCGCATGCTCCTGTGTATCGGCAACTGCACCACAAGGACAACCACGGTGAACGCCTTCAACTTCCATGAAAACACTCCAAACAGCTACGTACAGGCAGAATGGGACGTGGTGGACATCGAGAGTCCTTACAGAAGGATAGTGGACACTGACCTCCAAGGAGTTATACTCCAGCCCGTAACAAGGCACGCCTCACACGGACAGATGCTAACCACAAGAAACACGCCAAACGACAACGACTCGATAGGCGCCCACTGGCTGACAGAGAGGGTGGAGAACGTAGAGAAGATGAAAGAGTTCGTACTTATGGTGAAGTCGCTCTACAAGGACAATGTGGTAAAGATAGAAATGCTCAAAAGCGGCGAACCGCAGATATCCATAAAGGACGCCAATCTGTGCATCAAGTTCCCGTACGGCTTCCCCGACAAAAGTCCGGTGTTGCAGAGGGAGGATGGATGCCCTATGGAAAGCGGACGACAGTCGGAATGGACGAATACAGGAGAAGACCTTTCCTTGCTATTCGGCAGATGGCTGACAACAAGCCTACAACTCGAAAGCAAGCCCGAACAGCCTGAAGCAGACAGACAGAAGAAAGAAGCCCGCATGCAACGTCTGGGCAGCGAAAACCAGATACTGACCGAATACTTCAACGACAAGGCTTTCGCATGGAGCGAAAACTCCGGACACCACATTGTCAACATCATCGCATACCCCTTCCCCTACGAACGTCAGGGCGTCATACGCATAGTGCTGACAGAAAACTTCCCAGACAGCCCGCCCGAAATACAGTATGGCTTTTACGACGAGGACATGACGCCGGAGCCGACGCTCGCAGACCGTCTTTCCGAGATAGAATATCATAACATCTCTGAACTCTTCGAAAGTGCGGAAGACGTATTCTGCGACCTGCTGAAATGGGAGAGCAATACGTCAATGCTCAAGGCGTATATCGTGGCTTGCATAATGGTGTATTCTGACCAGAAGGCCAAAAAGGAAGGCAGGGATGCCATGGACTTCATCACACCGCTTCTCTCCAGCGAAGATCGTCTGAACGAGACGATCAACAAGATAGAACAAAAAATCAAGAAACTAAAATAACCTACTATTATGGATTATCAGAGAAAACAACTTGAAGAACAAGTTATCAGCCACTATATGGGTGGCAACAAAAGCTTTGCCTTCGGCGACCTGGCAACCACAAAGCCTTACCTGCGCATAGCAGCCCGAACAAACAGCGGAAAGGTTTATGTACTGAGAATGGAACTTGAGAACTATCCGTCACAGAAGCCTAACGCTTACGTGGAATGCATGCTGAGAGACTGTCACGGCAGAATGATGAACTCGGCAAGCAGCCCTAACCATACGCTCTCTCCGCATCCCAACGGATGGACACAGATATGCCACTATCATCCTGACGCTTGGGAACCTAACATGTCGCTATGGATGGTGTATGTGCGCTGCGTGCTCTGGCTTAACATCTACGAGCAGACGCTCAAGACCGGATACGACATGGAGCACTATCTGAAGCACATGCGCTCTGACGGCTCAGCAATGTAAGGAAAGACGGCCCCTGAAACCGTATGGAAGAATCAGAAACTTAAACTAATAATCAGAAATCACATAATTATGGCAACAGAATTAAACCTCGACCAGCTCTCTGACGCTATGCGCAAACAGCAGGAGGGCAACACCAACGGAAAAAGAGTAGTTTGGGACAAGAAGAGCATGACCTTCGTACAGCTTAACAGCAACGAGCAGCCCGACGATACGCAGAGCGTTGTCAATGACGTATCAAAGCGACCGTTCTTCTCATTCGCATAACATACCGTTCTTATCAATGACATAATATATGGTAACAGAAAACGACTACGGACAACCGGTCTTTTACGTTGACGGCGAAGAGCTCGAGGCTTTCCTCAAGTCCGAGCTCACGGAAAGTAAAGGATATGGCTATGAATGGGAGAACGAGAAGGTTACACACCTTCACTTCCGTCCCATAACGCACGCTTTCGGAAATGTGAAGACCGTGAGCTTCGCCAAGCATAACGGCAGGCATTTCGAGGACGCGGCTCTGAAAATTGACGTGAAGGAAGACGGCACGCCATCCATTGAAGGCAATGAGATAACCGTCATCCCTTCAAGGGAGAACCTATACAAACGCAACAAGGGTCTGCTCGAAGTGGACATCCTTGCCAACAAAAGAGTGCTGATTATCGGACTCGGCAGCGGGGGCTCGCCCATCGCTGTGGAACTGGCAAAGGCCGGCGTCGGACAGTTCGCACTTGCCGACTTTGACAGAGTGGAGCTTCACAACCTCTCACGTCATATCTGCACGATAAACGACCTGGGACGTCTCAAGACAGACGCTGTGGCAGACGCCATCATGGGCAAGAATCCGTATGCCGTTGTCGACAAGTTGCCGTTGGACATCAACAAGAACCAGGACATACTCGAGGACGAGATAGCCAAGGCAGACGTCGTGATGTGCTGTACGGACAACAATCAGTCGCGCTTCATAACCTCACAACTGCTTGTCAAGCACGGCAAGGTGGGCATCTTCGGACGCGCCATCACACGTGCCGAGGGTGGCGACGTCTTTATTGCACGCCCCGGAAAGCCCTGCTATTTTTGCCTGTTAGGAAGTGACTGGTTCGACCAGAGCGCCGAGGAGATAACCAACGAAGCCTCAGCACGACGTGCAGGACGCATTCCCGCATACGTCTCTGCGGAAGACGCCGAAGCATTCGTGCAGGTGGGTCTGGGCGCAGACATTGAGCCCATCGCCAACATGATGGTGAAGCTGGCTCTTGTGGAGCTGTCAAAAGGAACCGATTCGGGCATCACATCGCTGGAAGACGAATTCAAGGCCAACTATTATATATGGGCCAACCGCCGCGAACGCCAGTATGCCAACTGGGGAAGCTTCCACAACACAGACGGCATGCCCACCATTATGAGATGGTATGGCATAGACATATCGAAGGACGACAACTGTGCTGTCTGCGGTAAGGCAGAAGCGCTTGAGACCGACGACTCCTTCATGGAGTCATTGAAGTCGATGGGGTCGGACAATTTCTCGGATTTAAGTCTGGACGACATAACCACATCTGAATCTTAAACTATTAGGGTTAAATATATCATTATGGACGGTTTTGATTTTTCAAGATTTTCTCAAGATGTTCTAAAGTCAATAGAAACGGCTGCAAACATCGCTGTAGGGTTTAACACAAACATTGTTATGCCCTGTCATCTTGTGGGCGGACTCGCTTCAGTAAGGGGCGAAGAGGTTTACGCTTTCCTTGAAAATGAAGGCTACGACCCCGACGCTTCCCTCAACTCCATAGCAGAGGGAATGTCAAACGTACCCTTCGTGCCTGACCAAGGCGGAATGTGCTTTCATCAGGAAGTGGAAGAAGTGTTTGCCAGAGCTTACACCAGCACTATGGACACCATATCAGTAAAAGACATCATGAGAGCTCTTGTCAACTCAAATAGTCAAGCCTTAGCTCCTTACCTCGTAAGCTCCTATACGGAAGAACTGCCGGTACGCGACTTGAACGACGACCATACCGGAGCCACCATCAGACAGTTCTGCGTGAACATGCTTCAACAGGCGGCCGACGGCAAGATACATCATGCCATAGGAAGGGACGAAGAGGTGAACAGAGTGCTTCTGATACTTGCACGAAGTTCGAAGAACAATCCCGTACTGGTGGGACCTCCCGGTACCGGCAAGACTGCCATAGCAGAAGAGTTAGCCATACGTCTGTATAAAAACGAAGTGCCGCAGGCGTTGGCTAACCTTAAGCTTTACAGCCTCGACTTCACATCCATCAAGACGTCGCAGGACTGTGTGGGGGTGATGAAGAGCATTATGGAAGAAGCAAAGGAAGCCCCTGAGCTGGTGCTCTTCATCGACGAGATTCACATGCTCATGAATTCTAACGACCCCGACAACGACATCGCCAACCTTCTGAAGCCAGCAATGGCAAGGGGCGACATCAAGATTTTCGGCGCCACCACTCTTGACGAATACAAGCGCATAGAAAAGGACCCGGCCTTCGAGCGCCGCTTCCAGAAAGTGAACGTGGACGAACCGGACATCGAGTCGTCGGAGCTGATACTGATAGGCACAAAAGCAAGATACGAAGAATATCACTCTATCACCATTCCTGATGAGGTATGCAAGGCTGCCGTGAAACTCTCGGCCCGCTACATCACCAACCGCAAGCTGCCTGACAAAGCCATTGACCTCATAGACGAAGCCGCGGCCAACCTTCGCATTCAGGACGGCGAAAGGAAAGTGATGGAGACCAACGACATCATGAAGGTCATTACCGAGTGGACCGGCATACCCGTGAGCGACATGAACGAGGACGAAAGCCAGCGACTGCAGAACATCGAGGAAGAACTCCACAAGTCGGTAGTGGGACAGGACAAGGCGATAAAAGCCGTTGCGGACGCCATCAAACGAAACCGTATGGGATTCGGCGACGCATCACGCCCTATTGGTTCGTTCCTCTTCCTCGGAACCACCGGAACCGGAAAGACTGAGCTGTGCAAAGCCATTGCCAAATATCTGTTTAACGACCCCAACAGAATGGTGCGCATAGACATGAGCGAATACCAGCAGGAACATTCTGCCCACCGTCTCTTCGGAGCACCTCCCGGATACATAGGATTTGAGCAAGGCGGACAGCTGACGGAGGCTGTATACCGCAAGCCGTTCAGCGTGGTTCTGTTCGACGAGATTGAAAAGGCTCATCCGAAAATCTACGAAACGCTATTGCAGGTTCTGGACGACGGAAGAATGACGGACGGACAAGGAAAGGTGGTGAACTTCAAGAACACCATCATCGTGATGACATCCAACATGGGACAGCAGACCATACTGCAAGCTCTTTGCGGACGTGAGGCGTCAGAGGCTGACGTGGAGCGCTGCACCCAGGACGTAATGCAACAATTACGTATGAGGGTGGCCCCTGAATTCATAAACCGTATAGACAACATCGTCATGTTCATGCCTCTTACAAAGGACGACGTGACAAAGATAGCGGAGATAATATTAAAGAAAGAACAAAAGAAGCTCAAGGAAGAAAGAGGCATAACCACCATCATCGACCCATCCGCCCTGCAATTCATCTCGGATCATGGCTATCAGCCGGAGTTCGGCGGACGTCCGGTGAAGCGTGCCATAACAGACCATATCATCAATCCGTTGACGTCAGAACTGATAAACGGAACCATTGACAAGAGTCTGCCTATCTTCATCTCAGAGTCAAACAACAGTATAATTTTCAGAAATGCCACTACCCAAAGGATTTGACCCTAACAACATGTCGTTCGACACGGTGCCCATAAACATACCGAAGAAGCCAACGGCATACAGAAACAACTATTACACAAGTAGCACCACACGTCGCCGACCTTCCCTATGGGAGCGCTTCAATGACACCATAGAGGATATCGGCAACTGGTTTGCTGACCATGCCGAGTCAGTTTTAGGCACATGCACAATGCTCTTAATGGGATTGATAGGCATCGGAGCCTTGATATTGGTCATCATCACATGGGTGAATCAAGGTCTGCTGGCAGCAATACTCACGGCTGTGGTGTCTTACTTCGTCGGCATGTTCATCTGGTTTGTCGGCTATATTGCAATAGCGATATTCGTAAACCTGATAATGTACGGTCTTCGATTCGTATTCTGGAACGGATGGTCTTTCCTTGCGACATTGGCTGCAGGAATAGGCTGTTGGCTATGGATAGATTATTATTCGCCGACAAGCGACAGCTCCAACGCACCGGAAACGGAAATGGTGGCCACAACTACTGAGACTTACGTCTGCACATCCAAGAGCTCGCTGAAGGTGAGACGTTCTCCCTCAACGAAGGCCCCTAAGATCGGCAGCATATACAGAGGACAGGAAGTGGAGGTAATTGACATTACTGACGGTTTCGCACATATAAAGTGGAACGGCGGAGAAGGTTATGCAAGTCTCAAGTATTTGAGGAAGAAACAGTAAAACGCCTTCATATCTGCTAATGCAAATATTGTCCGAAGAGTAAAAACCTGTTACAAAATAAAAAATGATTATAGGGGTCTGATTTGCTGTTTTGGGCTATGTCAAGCCACGCAAACAGCCCCCACGCCATACAATAAAGCCTCTTTTACAGTCCGATAGTGTCACTATCAGAGTGTAAAAGAGGCTTTATTGTATTACAACAGTGGCTGTATCGTAGCATAAAAGTGGCTCTATAGCAGAGAAAAACGGCTCTTTTGCGAGTCTGATTTCATAGCGATTTGTCAAAAAACCGCATAACACGCTGTATATAAACACGTTATCTCAAACCGCTCAAAACTCAAGAATTTCGCACCAAAGATTTTGTTGTGCGCTGAGCTCATAGTATTGAGCGTTAGAAATGCAAATATTGTATTCGGCAAATACCTTTATACACAAAAAATAAGCTTTTAAGGAACGATTGAGCGTATTTTGTTATTGCATATATAAAATAAGTAAAAAAAGATGTGTAAATTTGCCGTAAGAATGAAGAAGACAGGATATAACACACTAAAACAATAAACTGAAAGTAATATGAAATACCTCAAGACAGTAAGCCATCTGCTGCAAATTGTGATGACTCCGCTGCGCAGCAACTGGGCGTTCTTCACGTTCATATACCTGCTTGGATGTATATGTGCATGGGTGACGCTACCTGACGCACGCGGTGCGAAACTGTACGACAACCTATATCCGGAACTCTTCCTTGACGTATACGTGCTTGCCACGATACTGACGATACTGCCAAGAAGAGTGAAGCCTTGGATAAGAGGATTCTTTTATTTTGTGCTCTATACAGCAGCCGTCGTGGATGTCTACTGCTTCGTAAAGTTCCAGTCGACGCTAACGCCCACCATGCTGCTGCTCGTAGGCGAGACCGACTCAAGAGAGGCGGGCGAGTTCATACGCTCATGCGTGTCGCCTGACATTCTTATGAGCGGCGTGGGATGGGTGTTGCTGCTCATGGCTGTGCACATTCTTACAGCCATAAAGCTGCGCTTCCCCCACTTCGTGCCGCGCAACTGGTGTAGGCTGGTACGGTCAATCCTCGTACAGTCGCGCTTCTTCCTCCATCGTGTCCGTCATGTGACGGAGTTTGCTGTCCTGGTGCTGCTCGTCTTCTCCATCGTTATGAGTGCGCACAACAAGGCTGCCACCTTGAAGCTGATGACGGGCAAGACCATCGGCGACGTGGAGCACACGCTGACGGAGAAAGACCATGCCGTGCTTTATCAGCCCATCTACCGACTCGCGTTCAGCATCTACGCCAATACGCTGACCGCCAAGCAGGTGGACAAGCTTATTGCTACAGCCGACAAGGTGAGAGTGGACTCATGCTCGTTCACCTCGCCCAACATCGTGCTTATCATCGGCGAGAGCTACAACCGCCACCACTCGTCGCAGTATGGCTATGTGATGCCAACCGCGCCGAGGCAGACCAAGCTGGAGCACAAGGGACGACTCGTCAAATACACGGACGTGGTAAGCCCGTGGAACCTCACCAGCTTCGTATTCAAGCATATCTTCTCGCTCTACACCGTGGGCGACAAGGGAGAATGGTGTGACTATCCGCTCTTCCCCGAACTGTTCAGAAAGGCTGGCTATCACGTCACGTTCATCACCAATCAGTTCCTGCCAAAGGCGAAGGAGGCTGTGTACGACTTCAGCGGCGGCTTCTTCCTCAACAATCCGAAGCTCAGCGCGGCTCAGTTCGACACACGCAACACCGAACTCCACCAGTACGACGAGGATCTGCTGGAAGACTATGACAAGCTGCAGTCGCAGGACACGGAGAACAACCTCATCATCTTCCACCTCCTTGGACAGCACGTGTCTTACCGCCAACGCTCGCCGAAAGACCGAAAGAAATTCAAGGGCGACGACTATAAGGAGCTGAAGCCGGGACTCAACGCAAGAGAGCGTCAGATTCTGGCTGACTACGACAACGCCGTGCTCTATAACGACTCCATCGTGACTGAGATAGTGAAGAAGTTCGAGAACAAGGACGCCATCGTCATCTACGTGCCCGACCATGGCGAGGAATGCTTCGAGGGCGACATGCACTTCTTCTGCCGTATGCACTCGGCAAAGGTGGACGCACGTCTGGCTCACGCCGAGTTTGACATTCCGATGTGGATATGGTGCTCACGCAAATACATCAGAAAGCGCCCCGAGATATTCCGCGAGGTGATGGCGTCGCGCAACAAGAGATATATGACGGACGCCCTTCCGCACATGCTGCTCTATCTTGCCGGCATCAGCTGCCCGGAATATAAGGACCGCCTCAACCTGCTCTCGCCGGCGTATGACGAGACCAGACCGCGCATCCTGAAAAACTCTGCCGACTACGACAAGCTGAAGTAAGAGGCATAATAAGGACAACAAAGAAAAGACAAAGAAAAGACAACATAACAGACAACAATATCAACATGGACAAACCATTACTCTCGCGCACGGAATGCGCCGCTCTCAGAGGACTTGCCATCATCGGCATCTTCCTCCACAACTATTGCCACTGGCTGGGAATGGCTGTAAAGGAGAACGAATACACCTTCACCATGTCAAAGAGCTCGCAGCTCATGCAGGTGATAGCCTCGCCGGACATCTATCTGCCCGTACACCTCGTGTCATTCTTCGGACATTACGGCGTGCCGGTGTTCCTCTTCCTCTCGGCTTACGGACTGGTTATGAAGTACGAGAACCGCGGTTCGCAGAAGCCGTCGCCGAAGCAGACCGCCGTCATACCGTTCCTCTCACATCACTTCACGAAGCTCTTCAAGATGATGATAGTGGGCTACGTGATCTTCACGATGGTGGACGCCATAACGCCCGGACCTCACAAATACCAGGTGATGGACATCATCAGCCAGATGTTTATGTTCAATAACGTGATGCCCGACCCTGACCACATCATCTGGCCCGGACCCTACTGGTTCTTCGGACTGATGATGCAGCTCTACATCGTCTATCGTCTGCTGCTGTGGCGCCGCGGCGACATATTCCCGCTGCTGCTCATCGTGGCGTGCTGGGCATTGCAGGCGTTCTGCGACCCCGAGGGCGACACGCTCAACCGCATCCGCTATAACTTCATGGGTGGCGTGCTGCCGTTCTGCGCCGGACTGCTCTTCGCACGACGCGGCAAGCAGATGAGTCGCGGATTCCTGACCACGCAGACCGTCATATCCATAGCTCTCGTGTTCTTCTTCAGCTTCAACTTCCAGACATGGCTGTGGGCACCGCTCTTCGTCTGCACGGCTTCCGTAGGCATAGCTAAGCTTACGCCGGCAAGGATAAACAAATGGATAGCATGGGTGGGCAACATATCGGCAGCCCTCTTCGTGCTCCATCCCGTCACACGCAAGATATTCATACCCATATCGCGCCACGGCGACATCTACACAGGACTGCTCCTCTACATCATTGCGTCCATCGCCCTCGCATGGTTCTATCATAACTTCTCGAAGCTGCGCGCAGAAAAAAAATAGGAGTTAGGAATTAATTCAAAATTCAGAAAGAATGCTTATACCCGATATCGAACTGAAGAACATTTCGCGCTACAGAGCCGAACAGATGGGAGCTGCCATGCTCTTCGTCATCCTCTTCCACGTGGCGCTCGACCGTGGCGACCCTTTCTATGGGTTGCGACGTTGCGGCAACGTGGGTGTCGACATATTCCTGTTCCTTAGTGGCGTAGGACTGTGGTTTGCATGGAGCAAGAACCAGGACATCCTGCATTTCTACAGACGACGCCTGCTGCGCATCTTGCCCACATGGCTGGTCTGCGCCACAGCATTCTATCTGCCTGACTATCTCGGTCCGAGAAAGTTCTCACGGTCGCTTGTCGACCTTATCGGCGACATAACCATCAACTGGGACTTCTGGCTGCACGACGAACTGACGTTCTGGTATGTGCCAGCCATAATGCTTCTCTATCTGCTTGCGCCGCTCTACATGAAGCTGATATCGCGCCACAGCGAATACAGATGGACACCGGTGCTGATGATAGTATGGTGCATAATGGTGCAATGGGTGTTGCCCATCCATCATGCCGTGGGACATCTCGAGATATTCTGGAGCCGCGTCCCGATATTCTTCATCGGCATCAACTGCGGCGAGATGGTACGGACCGAACGGCGCATCGAGGGCAGCGCGGTGTGGATGCTCCTCCTCGCCTTCGCCATGACCTTCGGCACGAGCCTCTATCTTGAGCAGGAAAGGCACGGCATGTTCCCGCTCTTCGTGGAGAGAATGCTCTACATCCCCTTCACCATCTGCTCCGTTCTGGTCATGAACCGCATCTTCCGCCGCACGCCGCAATGGGTGAACCGCTCGTTCCGCTTCGTCGGAGCATTGAGCTTAGAGGCATACCTCATTCACATCCACTTCGTCCTCGTCTACATCGAGCCACACCACCTCGGCTACTGGCCTACGTTCCTTGCAACGGTGGCGATAACGCTGCCCATAGCATGGGTGCTCCAGTGGATAGTGACCAAGTTGCCAGCAATGATAATGAAAAGGAAAAACCAATAGGAACCCCCTAAAACTCCATAACTATGATAAAGAACATACTAAGACTGACGCGTCCGAAACAATGGATAAAGAACTTCTTTGTCTTCATCCCGATGTTCTTCGGAGGCGAACTCTTCGACCTTCACTCAATATGGCTCGCCACCATCACGTTCGTGGCGTTCAGCCTAACGGCATCGTCCATCTATTGCTACAACGACATCGTGGACGTGGATGCCGACCGTTGCCATCCCGTAAAGTGCCTGCGCCCAATAGCATCGGGCGCCCTCTCCATCCGTATGGGCTACATACTGATGACGGTTTGCTTCCTCCTTTCAATGGCTGTGCTTATGGCGCTGCCGCCTGAAGTGAAGAGTCAGGTCATGGCTGTCATCGTCTTCTATTATGTCCTCAATCTCTCTTACTGCTCCAAGCTCAAGCAGTTTGCCATCCTCGACGTGTGCATCGTGGCGTTCGGCTTCGTGCTGCGCATCCTTGCCGGAGGCTTCGCTTGCGAGTTGGCGCTGTCAAGCTGGATTGTCATCATGACCTTCCTCCTCACGCTCTTCATGTCGTTCGCCAAAAGAAGGGATGACGTACTGAGGATGAACGAGACGGGAGAGGCTCCGCGTAAGAACACCGTGCGCTACAATCTTACGTTCATCAATCAAGCCATCACCATAACAGCCTCCGTAACGCTCGTCTGCTACATCATGTACTGCGTTTCGCCGGAAGTGGTGGAGCGTTTCCAGACGCCTTACCTATATCTGACGTTTGTCTTCGTTCTGCTCGGACTGCTGCGCTACATCCAGATAGCCGTGGTGGACAAGAAGAGCGGCGACCCTACAAAGGTGATTCTGAAAGACCATTTCTCACAAGTGATTGTCATAGCATGGATACTGACCTTCCTGCTTATGATTTACGTCATATAAAATCAGAGCAGAAGTTTTTCTTAACATGCTATACGTTGAGGTTATCTTACCATTACCACTCGAAGGTGTCTTCACTTACTCCGTTCCTGACATAATGGCGGAAAAGGTGAAGATGGGGGTACGTGTGCTCGTTCCGTTGGGAAAGTCGAAGACTTACACGGCTATGGCGGTAAGAACACACTCGCAGAAGCCCGACTTCCAGACGCGCGACATCCTTCAGGTGATTGACGCCGAACCGATGTTGCTGGAGAAACAGCTGAAGCTGTGGCAATGGATAGCCACGTACTATATGGCACCGTTGGGGGATGTCTTCAAGGCGGCGTTGCCAGCCGGACTGAAGGCGGAGGAGAACTATAAGCCGCGAACCGTGCGGTGCGTGACGTTGGCAGAGAACCTTCGCACGGAGCCTTCAATGCAGCTCGCCATGTCTATTCTCGCACGAGCCTTGAAGCAGCAGCAGACCTTCGCCACTTACCTGCATCTCTCGCATTGGGACGAAACGGACGGCGAGACGCCGCCACAACACATCGAAGAGATTGCATGCGACGAACTGCTTAACGCAGCACACGCCTCGGACGCCGTGCTCCGACAGCTTATCAAGCGTCGCTTTCTGACTGTATATCAGCGTGAGGTGGGACGACTGAACACCACGGGCGAGGCTCATCCCGAGAACATCCTTCCGCTCAGCGAGGCGCAGCAGGACGCAATGAATCAGATAAGGACGGAGTTTATGCGTCATAACGTGGTGCTCTTCCACGGCGTGACGTCAAGCGGAAAGACGGAAATATACATCCATCTCATCCAGAGAATGCTGGACGAAGGCAAGCAGGTGCTTTATCTGCTGCCCGAGATAGCCCTGACGGTGCAGATGACGGAGAGACTGAAGCGTGTGTTCGGATCGCGATTGGGCATCTATCACTCGCGTTACAGCGACGCAGAACGTGTGGAGATATGGAAGAAGCAGTTGTCTGACAATCCTTACGACATCATTCTGGGCGCACGCAGCGCCGTCTTCCTGCCTTTTACGCGCCTCGGCATGGTGATAGTGGACGAGGAACATGAGACTTCCTTCAAGCAGCAAGACCCGGCTCCACGCTATCATGCACGCTCGGCAGCGATTATGCTTGCCCGAATGTACGAAGGGGCACACGTGCTTTTAGGCACCGCCACGCCCTCAATGGAGAGCTTCTATAACGCCTCGACGGGCAAGTACGGCTACGTGAAGCTTACCACACGATTCCGCGACGTGGCTCTGCCGGAGATACGAGTGGTGGACGTGAAGGACCTTTACAGGCGAAAGATGATGAAGGGACCGTTCTCCATGGAACTGCTTAATGCCATACGGGCTGCTCTGAAAGCCAAGAAGCAGGTGATTCTGTTCCAGAACCGGCGTGGATTTGCGCCGATGGTGGAATGTCGTGTATGCGGTTGGGTGCCGAAATGCAAGAACTGTGACGTGTCATTGACTTACCATCGCTCGCAGAACCTGCTGACCTGCCACTACTGCGGTTTCACTTACGCCGTGCCAAAGCAATGCCCCAACTGCGAGAGCACCGAACTCACGGGGCGCGGATATGGCACGGAGAAGATAGAAGACCGCGTAAGAGAACTCTTCCCCGGAGCAAGAATAGCCCGAATGGACCTCGACACTACGCGTTCCACCGGGGCATATAGCCGCATCATCGGCGACTTCTCGTCCGGTCGGACCGACATTCTTATCGGTACGCAGATGATATCGAAGGGACTTGACTTCGGCAATGTGGCTGTCGTGGGCATCCTCAATGCCGACACAATGCTCAACTATCCCGACTTCCGTGCTTACGAGCATGCCTTCATGATGCTCTCGCAAGTGAGCGGAAGAGCAGGACGAAGGGGCGACCGTGGACTGGTGATTCTGCAGACAAAGAGTGCCGACCTACCCGTCATACGTCAGGTGGTCGACAATGATTTCGCGGGATTCGCACACGACCTGCTTGAGGAAAGACGCATGTTTCATTATCCTCCCTACTGGCGGTTGGTGTATGTGTTCCTCCGCCATCGCGACGAACACACCGTTGAGTCGGCTGCCATCGAGATGGCATCGCGCCTAAGGCAGTCGTTTGCCGACCGCGTGCTCGGACCGGACAAGCCTTCCGTGGCAAGGGTGAAGACGGAGAACATAAGAAAGATAGTTCTGAAACTGGAGAACGGCATCGACCTCAATCTCGCAAGACAACTGATGAGGGAGGCACGTGAGGGACTGCTAAGCGACAAGCGCTACGCTGCCATGAACGTATACTTCGATGTTGACCCGTTATAAGAAAAACGGCTGTATATGATTCCTAAAGCGAATCGTATACAGCCGTTTTGGTATATTATATTTTGTATATTATATAATGTGCAGCCAGCGCAGCACGTCGTTCAGGTTTGCCACCACCATTAAGAGCATTAGCAAGCCGATGCCGATGTATTCAGCCCAAATCATGAAGTTCTCCGATGGCTTGCGGCGCGTTATCATCTCGTAGAGGAGGAACAATACGTGTCCGCCGTCGAGAGCCGGGATGGGGAGGATGTTCATGAAGGCGAGGATAATGCTGAGGAATGCGGTGAGAAGCCAGAAGCGGTGCCAGTTCCATGTGTCGGGGAACATGCTGCCGATGGCTCCGAAACCTCCGAGCGACTTGGCGCCGTCAGCGCTGAAGAGATACTTCATGTCGCCTACATATCCAGAGAGGACGTTACATCCGTACTTGATACCTGCCGGGAAGCTCTCGAAGAAGCCGTAGCTTACGTGCGTAACCTTATTGTCGGGCATTGTCGGAGTGAAACCGAACTTGAGGTTCTCCTTCTCATTGTCTGAAGTCTTGAGTATGCCCTTGGTCTTTATGGTGCAGAGCTTGCCGCCGGCATTACGCTCAAGAATGAGGCTTACGCTGAGTGCCTTTACGCTGTCAGCGTGTGTTTTGGCCCCTGCAAGCATGTCGCTCACGCGTCCTACCTCGAAGTTGAAGTCGTTGAAAGAAGCGATGGTCTTGCCGTTGACGGCTACGATGCGGTCGCCCTTTCTCATTCCCATGTGCTCAGCAAGCATGCCGGGAACTACGCTGTCAACGCGAGCCTCAACAAGGGGAGCCACAAAAGGCGGCACCGACTTGAACATCTGCAGCAGATCGAGGTCGCCGGGCATTTCCACAGTCATCTGCTTGCCGCCACGCAGAACGTAAGCCTGACGTGCAGTAGCCAAATCGCGGAACATATCAGCACCGAAACTCTTGAATTCGCCCTGGTCTGTTCCTACAAGGATGTCGCCGTCGCGGAATCCGAGAGCCTTAGCCTCCTGGCTGAACTTCATGCCGAGCTTCATGTCCTTGGTCTTCACATAGTCGTCGCCCCAAGTGAAGAGGCACATGGCGTAAATGAAGAGAGCAAGAAGGAAGTTGACCAGCACGCCACCTATCATAATAAAGAGGCGCTGCCAAGCCGGCTTCGACCGAAACTCCCACGACTCTGCGGGCTTAGCCATCTGTTCCTTGTCGAACGATTCGTCTATCATGCCCGATATCTTGCAGTAGCCGCCAAGGGGCAGCCAGCCAATGCCGTAGCGTGTTTCGCTGTTCTTCGGCTTAAACTCGAAGAGGTGGAACCAGGGGTCGAAGAACAGATAGAACTTCTCCACTCTTACGCCGAAGAGCTTGGAGAAGAAGAAGTGTCCACCCTCATGCAGTAACACCAACAGCGAGATGGCCATCATAAACTGCAGGACCTTTAACAGAAAAATTTCCATGAAAATTCTTTAGTGTTTATTTGTTTTAATTGTTTTTTATTCTTGCTTATCCCAGCATCTCTGCTGCTATGCGGCGCGCCTCTGCGTCCGTAGCCACATAATCGTCGTATGTGGGCTTTGCTATGAATGTGGCCTTCTGCATTGTAGCCTCAATGATGTCTGCCATCTGGAGAAAACCGCAGCGGTCATGACGGAACGCCTCGTTGACAATCTCGTTGGCGGCGTTCACCACACACGGCATATTGCCACCCTGACGTATTGCCTCATAAGCCATGGCAAGGCATCTGAACTTCTTCATGTCAGGCTCGAAGAACTCAAGGGGCTGCTTGAAGAGGTCCAGTCGCGGAGCGTTAAGCGAAAGGCGGTCAGGATAAGAGAAGGCATACTGGATGGGGAGGCGCATGTCGGGAACGCCGAGCTGAGCCTTCACGCCACCGTCAGCGAACTGCACGGCGCTGTGTACGATTGACTGCGGATGGACAAGCACCTGTATCTTGTCAGCCTCCACGCCGAAGAGCCACTTCGCCTCTATCACCTCGAAGCCCTTGTTCATCATCGAAGCCGAGTCGATGGTTATCTTGGCTCCCATTTCCCACGTGGGATGCTTGAGGGCGTCGGCAGCCTTCACGTCTGCCATCTGCTCCAGCGTGAACTTGCGGAAGGGACCTCCCGAAGCCGTGAGCAGGATTTTCTCTATCTCGTTGTTGCCCTCACCCACCAAGCTCTGGAAGATGGCAGAGTGTTCGCTGTCAACGGGAAGGATGTTTACGTTATACTGTGTGGCAAGGCGGCATATCAGTTCGCCAGCCACGACGAGCGTCTCCTTGTTGGCAAGGCAGATGGTCTTGCGGGCACGGATGGCATGGATGGTCGGCGAAAGACCGGCATATCCCACCATTGCCGTGAGCACCATGTCCACGGGGCCGGCCTCAACAATTTCGTCCAAAGCCTGCGCTCCTTCATACACCTTAATGTCGGGCATATCAGCGAGCAGCGCCTTGAGGTTCTCGTAATAGTCCTTATTGGCTATAACGACAGCGGCAGGTCTGAACTTGCGTGCCTGCTGGGCAAGCATTTCGTAGCGATTGTTTGCCGTGAGGCAATACACCTCATAAAGGTCGCTATGCTGTTCTATAACATCCAGGGCCTGTGTGCCGATGCTACCGGTAGAGCCAAGGATACATATCTGTTTCTTCATAAATACTCTTTTTATTGTCTTTAAAGGGAAAGCAATCCTTCCGGCAGATTCATCTCGATGATGCGTTCTTCGGTATTGATGTCGCTTATCAGCTCGTCCGTAGCGGGGATGAGCAGGTCGTCGCCTTCGGGTGTGACCAGCTCAAAGAGCGTGTTGATGGTGGAGTCGTCCACGGAATGTATCTCGCCGACCACCTTTCCTGTCTCCGCGTCACGAACGCTGAAGCCCACAATCTGCGCCCATGAGAGCTGACCGTCGTCCGCTTCGGCATGCTCACGGGGAAAATAGACCTCAGCTCCTGTGAGCTGACGTGCCTGATCCTGCGTGGTTATGTCGCAAAACTTCACGAGAGCCGTCTCGTCGTTCTTGAATCTGTATTCGTCCATGAAGAACGGCACGAGTATGCCGTCAACGTCAAGGATGAGGTATTCGGCGTCTGTACGGTCGAAGACGTCATCATCAAAGTGGAACGACACCTCGCCGTCCACACCGTGCGGCTTGCCGATGCGTCCGATGCGATAGACTGTTTCTTTACGTATCATCAGTCTTTCTCCCTTCTTATATGTGCTCCGAGAGCATTGAGACGTGCCTCAATGTCCTCATAACCACGGTCAATCTGTGCGATGTTGTCAATGCGGCTGGTGCCCTTGGCGCCGAGAGCGGCGATGAGCAGCGCGATGCCCGCTCTGATGTCGGGGCTGGTCATGCGTCCGGCCCTGAGCTGCTTCTTGTTGTCGTGTCCGACGATAACGCAGCGATGCGGGTCGCAGAGGATGATCTGCGCTCCCATGTCGATGAGCTTGTCCACGAAGAAGAGGCGGCTCTCAAACATTTTCTGATGTACGAGTACGGAGCCTCTCGCCTGTGTTGCCACTACGATGAGGACAGACAGCAGGTCTGGCGTCAGTCCTGGCCACGGCGCGTCGGCAAGAGTCATGATGGTGCCGTCGATGAACGAGTCAACCACGTAGTGCGGCTGCTTCGGGATGACGAGGTCGTCGCCCTCCTGCTTAATCTTGACACCAAGCCGACGGAAAGCGTCGGGGATGACACCGAGTTCTCTTACGGCGCAGTCCTTGATGCGGACGCCTTCTCCCACCATTGCCGCCATGCCGATGAACGATCCCACCTCAATCATGTCGGGCAGGATGCGGTGCTCGGCACCGTGCAGACTCTTTACGCCGACGATGGTGATAAGGTTGGAGGCGATGCCGGAGATGTTCGCACCCATAGAGTTGAGCAAGTGGCACAACTGCTGGATGTAAGGCTCGCAGGCAGCATTATATATTGTGGTGGTGCCCTCTGCGAGGACAGACGCCATGATGATGTTGGCGGTTCCCGTAACCGAAGCCTCATCGAGGAGCATATACGTGCCCTTCAGATGCTTAGCCTCGATGGTGAACACCTTGCGCTCATCGTCGCTGATGAACTTCGCCCCAAGATTCTTGAATCCGAGGAAGTGGGTGTCCAGTCTTCGGCGACCTATCTTGTCGCCGCCCGGCTCTGCCACCGAAGCCTTGCCGAAGCGTCCGAGCAGCGGACCCATGAGCAGCACGCTGCCTCTGAGAGCCGAGCACTTTCTGATGTATTCGTCGCTGGAGAGGAATCCGAGGTCAATCTGGTCCGCCTGGAAGGTGAACACGCCCTTTCTCTCCGACGTAACCTTTACGCCGATGTCCTTGAGGAGTTGTATGAGGTTGTTGACGTCGAGGATGTCCGGCACGTTAGAGATGGTCACCGGCTCGCTCGTTAGCAGCGTAGCCGAAATCACCTCCAGCGCCTCGTTCTTCGCTCCCTGCGGCGTAATGGTTCCCGAGAGCGGATGTCCTCCTTCAATGATAAACGATTCCATAGGCTGATGTTAGTTTTTTCTTCTGCGTTGTTTCTTCTCGTTGTTGCGCGGCTGCGGCATCTCCGTACGGTCAAACTTGAACGTGGAGAGGTCGAGCTCCACGGTGCCGTGTGTGTAGTTGGCGATGTCCGACGCCACCTTCTCGTTGTCGCTCGAACCGTGTCCCCACTGCATGAGGTCACGCTTCATCTGGTTGGCGGCAAGGCGTATCAGCTCGTTGCGCTCCGCTCCTTCGGGAAGAGTCTTGAGTTTTTCGAATATCTCGAACATCATGTTGCCGTAATGTCTTACGGGGATGCGCTTCATGGGATATGCCATGGGCTTGGGCTTCTCCATCATGTGGTGAGCCTGGCTGATGTCGAAGGGATAGTCGATATCCAGACGGAATCCGCTCATCAGCGCCAGGTGGTCCCATAGCTTGTGGCGATACTCCTTGGCATCGCCCACACGCGGCTTCATGCGCTCCATGATGGCCACGATGGACTCCGCGCAGCGCTGGCGCTCCTGTCGGTCCTTGAGGTCCATACAGTAGTCCACCATCGATTGCACCTCACGTCCATACTCCGGCAGGACGAGTTGCTCGCGCTGGGTGTTATAGTCCAGTCCTTTTATTTTCATTCTATATGGGTTGTTGTTTTATTGCGAAATAATAATTGAACTTTCGAAAGTTCAGAAGTTAATGGTATTAAAGAAGTATGCTTAGAGCAGCTTCTTCGATTCCTTTGCCACGAAGTCCTTCAGATAGAACGGCACGAAGTAAGCCACATCCTCATACTTCTCCTGCGCAACGCGACGCTCCGCGATGGGGAACATCCACTTTGCAAGCGGCTCCACGCCCTTGATGAGGCGGGCGTTGGGATGATTGATGGTCTCCATGCACTTCTCCGCTCCGTTGCCGAAGAAGTAGACGGGTCCGCGGTCGAGGTATTCGCGGTAAGTGTCGGCGTCCACTACGTCTGCCTGCACCTGCCTTACTTCGCGCAGAGAGCGGTCGTAAATGGCGGAATAGACCTCCATGCGGCGGGCGTCAATCATCGGGCAGAGCAGGGCGCCCTCCTCCACCTCCTCGCGCAACAGCACGGGCACAGCCATCAGCTCCAGCGTGGGCACGGAGATGAGCTTGAGGTCCTGACCGAAGCAGATGCCCTTAGCCATCGACACGCCGATGCGCAAGCCGGTGTACGAACCCGGTCCGCAGCTTACAGCCACAGCGTCAAGCGGAATGGCGTGCGAGTCGGCGAAGGACATTGCCTCGTCAACAAAAACGCCAAGCTTTACGGCATGGTTAGGACCCTCATGACTTTCCTGTGAAAAAATGCAAGCACCGTCCTGACTGACGGATACCGAGCACACATCTGTGCTCGTCTCAATATTTAAAATACACGACATGCTAAAAATTATAATTTTACAATTACAAAAATACAACTTTTCGCTCAAAGTCAACCCATTTGTGCCGTTTAAATTCATGTTCGGGCGTATTTTCCACCTCATAGGGGGATTTTCGGAAAATAATAAGTACATTTGCACTTTGGTAAAACGCCAAACCATATACTTTAACATCAAGCATAAACACTTACATTAAGACAATATGATACTATCAATGACGGGCTACGGCAAATCTGTCGCAACCTACAAAGGAAAGAAAATCAACGTCGAGATAAAGTCGCTTAACAGCAAAGCTCTCGACCTGTCAACACGCATCGCACCGCTCTACCGCGAGAAGGAAATGGAGATACGCCAGACCATCCAGACACGCGTAATCCGTGGAAAGGTGGACTTCGCCATCTGGGTGGAGAAGGATGCGGACGCAGACGCTACGACCGTGAACGCCGCACTCGTCAACAACTACTACACACAGCTTCGTGCCATCTCCGAACAGTACGGCATACCCGAACCGCAGGACTGGTTTCAGACGCTTCTCCGCATGCCGGACGTGACCACAAAGACTGAGGCTGAGACGCTTACGGACGAGGAATGGGACGTGGTGCGCGGCGCTGTGGACGACGCCATCACACATCTCGTCGACTTCCGTACGCAGGAAGGCGCTGCCCTTGAGAAGAAGTTCGGCGAGAAGGTGGACAACATACAGCACCTGCTGGAGAGCATCGAGCCGTACGAGAAGTCGAGAGTGGAGAAAATCCGCGCACGCATCGTGGAAGGACTCAAATCCATCCCCGACGTGGAGTACGACAAGAACCGCCTGGAGCAGGAACTTATCTATTACATCGAGAAACTGGACATCAGCGAGGAGAAGCAGCGCCTCGCCAACCATCTCCGCTACTTCCGCGAGACAATGGCGGAAGGACACGGACAGGGCAAGAAGCTCGGATTCATCGCGCAGGAGATGGGACGTGAGATAAACACAACCGGATCGAAGAGCAACAACGCCGAGATGCAGAACATCGTGGTGAAGATGAAGGACGAACTGGAGCAGATAAAGGAACAGGTGCTGAACGCGCTGTAAAATTCGTAATTTTTAATTCAAATATGGGTAAACTTATCATTTTCTCCGCTCCAAGCGGCAGCGGCAAGAGCACAATCATAGGCCGTCTGATGCAGCGTCCCGAGCTGCATCTCGCATTCTCAATTTCATGCACGTCGCGTGCGCCCCGTGGCACGGAGCAGAACGGCGTGGAGTATTTCTTCCTCTCTCCCGAGGAGTTCCGCCAGCGCATCGAGAAAGGCGACTTCCTTGAGTATGAGGAGGTTTATCAGGACCGCTTCTATGGCACGCTGAAGGAGCAGGTGGAGGTGCAGGCAGCCCGCGGCGAGAACGTCGTATTCGACGTGGACGTAAAGGGCGGACGCAACATCAAGGAATTCTACGGCGACCGTGCGCTCAGCATCTTCATTCAGCCGCCATCTATTGACGAGCTGCGCCGCCGTCTCGTTGGACGCGCCACGGACGCACCCGAGGTGATAGAGCAGCGCATAGCACGCGCTGAGTTCGAGCTGTCGCAGGCTCCTTACTTCGACCGCGTTATCATCAACGACGACCTCGACCGCGCCGTGGAGGACACTTACGCCGCCATCAAGGAGTTTATCGAGAAATAAAAACTCACACACATGGACAAGATAAAGACCGGCATCTACGGCGGTTCTTTCAATCCCATACACAACGGACACATCGCCATAGCCCGCAAGATGACTGAGCTTGCGGGGCTTGACGAGGTGTGGCTGGTGGTGTCGCCGCAGAATCCGCTGAAAGAGCGTGGCGACCTTCTGGACGACCGCCTCCGTCTGGAGATGACCCGCATGGCGCTCGCTCCCTACCCCAAGCTGAAAGCCAGCGACTTCGAGTTCGCCCTGCCGCGTCCTTCATATATGTGGAACACGCTGCAGGCGCTCTCCGCCGCCCACCCCGACCGCGAGTTCACGCTCCTCATAGGAGCCGACAACTGGGAGGTGTTCAGCCGTTGGTATCATTACGAAGACATCATCGCCCACTACCCCATCGCCATCTATCCGCGCACGGGTAGCGACATCGACGTCACCACCCTCCCCCCGACCGTCCGCCTCTTCAACACCGGACTCTATGACATCAGCAGCACGCTCGTCCGCAACACCATAAAGGCAGGTGGCGACATCTCCTCGCTTGTGCCGAAGGAGATAGTAAGGATGGCGGAGGAATGTTATGCAAATATCGTCTAAAGAGTAAAAACCTGTTACAAAATAAAAATCGGTTTTAGAGATTTTGCGAGCCGTTTTTCTGCTGTTTTGTTGCGTTTGTGACACCATGATTTATCAATACAGCCTCTTTTGCACTCCAATAGTAACCCTATGAGAGTGCAAAAGAGGCTGTATTGCATGACAACAGTGGCTGTATTGGAGTGTAAAAGAGGCTCTATAGCAACCGTAAGATGCTTGTTTTGCTCCGTCATTCATTGCACATTTCTCTTCATAGTAGCGTAATCTACATAGTGTCAGCGCATTGTCGTTGCACGCTCAAAACTCAAGAATTTCGCACCAAAGATTTCTTCGTGCGCCGAACTCATAGTATTGAGCATCAGAAATGCAAATATTGTCAGGCAGACTAACCGCCAACTGCATTTTAATTCACTCGCTTTAACATTTATTTTGCACGTCATTCCAGATTCTATTGCTAACTTTACCGTCTGAATAGAAAACAAAAAATTATCCGGATGAAGATGACAAAGGAACATAGCGCAACACAATCCTCCCAATCGCCCACCGGCCTCGTCCTTGAAGGAGGCGGCTTGAGAGCGATGTTCACAAGCGGAGTACTGGACGTATTCATGCAGAACAACATCAGATTTGACGCCGCTGTCGGCGTTTCGGCTGGAGTGCTGTTCGGCTGCAACTACAAGTCGAACCAACCTGGCAGAGCCTTAAGATACAACATAAGATTCAAGGACAATCCGGAATATATGAGCTGGAAGTCGCTGTTCAGAACCGGCAACTACGTCAACGAGCGCTTCTCCTACCACCTGCTGCCGCACGTTTACGACCCGATGGACTTCGATGCATACAGAGAGAACCCTATGAGATTCTACGCCGTGTGTACGGACATAGAAGAAGGATGTCCGGTATATCATGAGATTGACGATGCTGACGGCATCGGACTGAGATGGATGCAGGCTTCGGCTTCCATGCCGGTGTTCGCAAAGCCGGTGGAGATAGACGGTCGGCATTATCTGGACGGAGGAATAACGGACAGCATTCCGTTGAAGTTCATTCAAGGAAAAGGCTACAGAAAGAATGTCGTCATCCTTACTCAGCCGTTAGACTTCAAGAAGAAAAAGGCGCATGTAGGACTCGCCATGAAGATGTTTCTGAAGCAATATCCCAAGGTGGCGCAGCTGATGGCAAGGCGACATATTATGTATAACGACGAACTGGACTACATCCACTCTGAACTTCAGAAAGGCGACACCTTCCTTATCTGTCCCGATGAAAAGCTCAACATCGGCAGGCTCAGCCTCAAGGAGGACAAGATGAAAAGGGTGTACGAAGCAGGAGTGGAAAAAGCAATGTCGCTCCTTCCGCAAATCAGGGAGTTTATAGAATGATTTCCCAACAGTCGCTTGAAGCCGTACCTCCTCAATCTATATAACAAGTAGCAGAAGGCAAACCGCTAAACAGGAATTTATCAGCGAGGTAACTGTGTTAGGCAGGGCTTTGACAAAAACCTTTATCCACATACCTTTTGTTGTCACACCCTTCGGGTTCATGGTATCGTTTGGCGAATGGGATTTACGAGAGCGTTGCTCTCGACACCCATCCTCCAAACGATATCATGAGTGATGCTGGAGCATCACTGTGCCAACAAAAGGAAAAACATAAAAAACACAAGGTAGCGGACGGCACCCGCCGTCCGAATTAGGAATTGTGAGTTTTGAATTATGCGCCAAGGCGCATTGTGAACTGTCCTGTTTTGAATTAATAGAACGAAATCTTCCAATTAAGAATTGAATAATTCAAAATCGCAGGCGAAGCCGAGAATAATTCAAAACTCAAAATTCCTAAATCCTAATTCGGGTGTTACACACCCGTTTGTGTTTTTCTTTGTTTTTTCCGATTATGGGCGCGTGCTGTGCACAAATAAAAGGCTTTACATTAGGTTGTCGAGAACTGGTTCTCGTAAGACCTAATGTAAAGCCTTTTATTTAAATCCGATAGGATTTGCGCACATAAGCGGATTGTGGATAAAGGTTTTTGTCAAAGCACTGCCTACCGCAGCAAACTCACCGCTAAACTGCAATTTACAGCTGCAAAGGCAAACATAGGAGGCTATGGCGTCATTTATAATCTCACCGCTAAACAGCAATTAATATATCAATAACTGGCAATTCACAGCCAACTGAGGAAATGACCGAAAAAAGTTGTATCTTACAGATAATAACCAAAGGTTTGAAAATATGGAATACAAACATAGAATCGCCGACCAAATGTTAGCTAAAGAACTGGCAAGCAAGGGAGCCATCCTGATAATAGATAAAGAGACTTATGAATTCTTTCAGTCTTTAAGGATAGCCTAATGTGGCAATGTTACATTTTATTTTCATCCGAATGTATCTTCCTGTATTTACTCCACCAATATGAATGACCGTCTTCTCCAAAAAACTCGATGTAATGATAAGCAAGTATTTTTATATCTTGCTGATTATTCATCTCATGATGCCACCATGACGGATACAGATGATTGTCTTTGTATGTTAAAGATTCTTCTTCAAAAAAAGAAACACCAAGTTCACTTATACCATACGTTAAAGTACCATTTAGTGTAAATGCTACTACCCTCAATCCTTTTTTATCAAATGAATCAAAGACGCATTGGCGCCATGAACTATCTGTAATACATGAAGACTTAGAAATGCAGTTAGAATCAACAAATTCTTTAAAGAAGTGATATGCAATAGGCACGATCTTATCTGTAGGGGCTGCAGTCGAAGCTCCTACAACACTATAAAAGGATTCACCTTCCTTCAATTTGTAACACTCATACGAAATATGATCGACATTTCTGATTGCAAACAAATAAACACCTGTTTTTGGAGCTGTAATATTAGTTTCTAATATCAGACGCCAATGATGCTTTTTCATTATATTTGACGTCATTATCTCCACATTTGTGGCGGTGTAAGAAAATACGATTTGCTTATCTCTGCAAACGAAGTCTAAGAGCGTGTTTTCATCTTCATAGGCACATCCTGTATCTTCGTTTATAATACGGTAGTTTTCATATTTACAGTTAAACGTTGTTCTTAGCTTGTCAGATGTGCTTTTGAAAAGATTTTCGTCTTCAAAAACACCTAAATCAGCATTAATATAATAAACGACTTCACGAAAAAGCGATAAAGTGACTTCTTTGCAATGAAATCCTTCAAATGTAATGTTCCGAACTATAATTTTATCGTCATACGTCTCTTCAAAATCATAGTTATTCTTCTTTAGGTATCTTATTATCTTTTTTCTGGTTGTTTCTGCAATTGTACCAAAGAAGAATTTACGCTGAATAGGATTAGCCTTTTCTTTCATATAGAGATTTTATGTTTGGGTAGTAGACAAGTGCCATCAAAACAGATGATATTTAAAAATCCGCAACTCCAACTTAATGGTGTTGCGGATTATTTTTGTTTTATTTATTACCAGATGTGGGCACGCTTCTTCTTGTCGAGGAAGAGCTTGTCACCCTTCTTCACGTTGAATGCCTTATACCAAGCATCAATCTGCGGGAGAGCTGCGTTAACGCGAGCCTCAGCAGGTGAGTGGGGGTCGGTCTTGATCTGACGGTCTATGAACTCGGGACGAGCGTTGCCTGCCCATACAGTAGCCCATGAGAGGAAGAAACGCTGCTCAGGTGTGAAACCGTCGATGGTCTTGTTGAGAGCAGGGTTGGCCTTGAGGTCGTTCTGGAGAGCGCGGAAAGCGATGTTCAGACCGCCGTTGTCACCGATGTTCTCACCGAGAGTGAGCTTACCGTTGATCTTCTTGCCAGGGAGAGCCTCGATAGAAGAGAAGAAGTCGACGAGAACCTTTGTGCGAGCCTCGAAGTTCTTCTTGTCAGCAGCTGTCCACCAGTCGTTCTGGTTGCCGTACTTGTCGAACTGCGAGCCCTGGTCGTCGAAGCCGTGAGACATCTCATGACCGATTACGCCACCGATGCCACCGTAGTTGACAGCATCGTCAGCATTGGGATCGAAGAACGGCGGCTGCAGGATGGCTGCCGGGAAGCAGATCTCGTTGGTGGTGGGGTTATAGTAAGCGTTGACAGTCTGCGGAGTCATCTGCCATTCTGCCTTGTCCACCGGCTTGTTCACCTTGCGGTTGATGTAGTCATGTGAGAGGAACTCAGACACGTTGCACATGTTCTCGAAGAGAGAGAGCTTCTCATCAATCTGCAGACCACTGAAGTCGCGCCATGTGTCAGGATAGCCCACCTTTACGATGAAGTTAGAGAGCTTGTCCTTTGCCTGCTCCTTTGTTGCGGGAGACATCCATGTGGCCTCGTCGATGCGCTGTGCAAGAGCTGTCTGAAGGTTCTTTACGAGGCGAAGCATGTGCTGCTTGGACGACTCGGGGAAGTACTTCTCTACGTAGAGCTTGCCGATGGGTTCGCCGAGCACGCCGCTCACAAGAGCTGTGGCACGCTTCCAGCGTGGACGGTCCTGCTGTGCACCAGAGAGAACGCTGCCGAACTCGAACTCTGCAGCGCGGAACTTGTCGTCGAGCTTGCCGGCAGCACTGCTTACGGCGTGAGCCTCAGCGTATGCCTTGAGGTCGTCGAGCGACTCCTCTGCGAGAATCTTCTCCACCTCGCGGATTGGCTCAGGCTGGCCTACGTCGATGTGTGAGAACGGAGGGAAGCCCTGTGCGAGGAAGAGGTTGCCCCAGTCGATGCCGGGATAATCATTTACCAGCTGGTTGTATGTGATTTTATGATAGTTGGCCTGTACGTCACGGAGCTGCACCTGAGAGTAGCTTGCCTTGGCGATGCGTGTCTCGATGCGCATTGTTGCCTCTGCCTTCTTCTGTGCTGTAGCAGCGTCGTTGCCAGCAAGTGTGAGGATGGCGGTGAGGAACTTAACGTAGGCGTCACGCACACCCTTCACCTGAGCGTCGTCAGAGAGATAGTAGTCGCGCTCGCCAAGACCAAGACCGCCCTGACCAATTCCTACGAGGTTGTTGGCAGCGTCCTTCTGGTCTGCACCTACGCCCATGCCGAACATCATGCAAGAGATGCCGCGTGCGTCGAGCTGTGAGGTTACGAGCTGATAGTCACGACGGTTCTGGATGTCAGCAATCTTCTTGAGGACGGGCTGTATAGGAGCAGCTCCCTCACGGTTGCGGCGTACGCTGTCCATAGCGAGATTGTAGAGCGAACCGATCTTCTGACCCAGTGTGCCCTGTGCCTGAGGCTTGGACGAATACTCCTGGATGAGTTCGAGGATGCGCTTCTGGTTCATCTCATCGAGGTCGGTGAAAGAACCGTTGCGTGCATGCTCTGCATCAAGCGGATGGGCCTTGCGCCAGCCACCGATGGCATACTCGTAGAAGTCGTTACCCGGCTTAACGGATAAATTCATGTTGGCACGGTCGATGCCAGCCGTGCCTTGTGCGCTTGCTGACATAGTTGCTGTCAGAGATAGCGCGAAAATAAGAGCTTTTACGTTCATATGATTACATTAATAAGTTCTGATTCCTTACAAGTTGATAGATTATAGGTCATTTGACTGCAAATATACTTATTTTACTATACACAATGGCACTTTATTTACAAATGTTAACCTTTAAAGCATCCGATTTAATAATACGTAAAAATATGGCACCTTGTTTGCACAATAATACCATATATGATAATTTTGTATTGGTAAAAATTAAAACAACAAGACAACTATGAAACAAGAAAACTGGTATGACGTCGACACCGCCCGTGGTGGCGACTTCTCGCTCTCCAATGCCTTCCCCATTCTGATGCGTAAGGTGTTCGTATGGATGACATTGGCTCTCGCCATAACTGGCATTACTGCCTACGGCGTGGCTTCTTCGCCAGCTCTGGTGGGAATGATATTCTCCAGCAAAGTGATGTTCTGGGGACTCATCATCGCTGAATTCGGACTCGTAATGGCTATCAGCGGAGCCATCAATCGTCTCTCGCTTGCCACAGCCACCCTGCTATTCATTCTATATTCGGTAGTGAACGGTGCAACTTTGTCAGTGATATTCCTCGCCTACTCCACCACGGTAATAGCCAAGACGTTCTTTATTACGGCGGGCACGTTCGGTGCGATGGCGCTCGTGGGCTACACCACGAAGACTGACCTGACCTCTATGGGCAAGCTGCTGTTCATGGCGCTCATCGGCATTATCATCGCCTCGGTGGTGAACATCTTCGTTGGAAGCTCTGGTCTTGACCTCATCATCAGCTACGTAGGCGTGCTGGTCTTCGTAGGTCTGACCGCTTACGACACGCAGAAGATTAAGGAGATGTGCCGTATGGCTCCGGATGCTGGCGAAAGCATGCAGAAGCTGGCGCTCCTCGGTTCGCTCTCGCTCTATCTCGACTTCGTCAACCTCTTCCTCTACCTGCTCCGCATCTTCGGAAACAATAAGGACTAAAATAGTTGAGAGTTGATACAGTTGAGAGTTGAGAGTTATGATTACCTTTGATGTTATATAAAATCAATCAAGGGATAAAGCTAAAAAACATATCATAACTCTCAACTCTAAATTCTCAACTCTCAACTCTAAATTCTCAACTCTCAACTGTATCAACTCTCAACTTTTAACTGCCCCACATACTCATACAGCTTTTTATAGAACGGATGCGAGGTCATTGTCTCGGACGAACCTAAGATGATGAGCTTCATGCGGGCTCGTGTTATTGCCACGTTCATACGTCTTAGGTCGCGGAGGAATCCGATGTCGCCACCGTCATTGCTGCGGACCAGCGAGATGAGGATAATGTCGCGCTCCTGACCTTGGAAACCGTCCACGGTGTTGACGGTAAGCAGATGGCGGTAAGGACGGAAGAACTCGCGCTTGCGGAGTTCCTTACGCAACAGCTGCACCTGCGCACGATAAGGCGAAATGATTCCCACGTCTATCGATTCTTCCAGTATACGCTGCTTGCCGATTTTCTCAAGATATTGCTGCAAGGTCTGTAGTGTCAGTTCTGCTTCGGCGCGGTTGATGCGTCCGAAATTCTCACCCACAAATTCTTCCTTGCCGTCGCATTCGGCGGTGTCAATCCACATCATCGGTGTGTCATAATCGAGGATGCCACGATGACTGACCGTAGGCGCCGACTCCACCATACCATGATAAAACCACTCGCTCGAGAACTTCATTATCTGCTCGTTCATGCGATACTGCATCTTCAGCAGCGTTACGGTCTCAGGCTTGTTCTCCACAATGCGCTCCATGAGCGTCTTGCCCAATCCTCCTTTCAAAGCCATAATGCTTTTCACGGTTGGCGGCAACTGGCAATGGTCGCCGGCAAGTATCACGCGTCCTGCCTTGCGGATGGCTATCCAGCACGCCGCCTCAAGTGCCTGTGCTGCCTCGTCAATGAAGAGTGTGGAGTATTTCTCGCCTTCGAGCACACGGTTGGCGGCTCCAGTAAGCGTGGAGGCGATGACGCGTGCCTCACCGAAAAGGGAAGAGCGGATGCGCAGTTCCAGCTCCGTAGCCCTACTCTTGAGGCGGTCCATCTTCTGATGCCATGAGTCGGCATGCTTGCGTTGCTGACGTAGCTCGCGGATTGCCTTGCGGATACTCCAGAGCTGGGGATAGTCGGGATGAGCCTCGAAGCGTCGTTCGTATGTGAAGGAGAGCATCTTGTCGTTCACACGGGTGGGATTGCCGATGCGGAGGACGTTTATGCCACGGTCGACAAGCTTCTCCGATATCCAGTCCACAGCCATATTGCTCTGTGCACATACAAGCACCTGACTCTCACGTCGCAGGGTCTCGAAGATGGCTTCCACGAGCGTAGTGGTCTTACCGGTTCCAGGAGGACCATGCACCACGGCTACGTCCTTTGCCCACAGCACCTCATTGACGGCTTTCTCCTGAGAGGCGTTAAGCCAAGGGAATCGCATGGCGTCGAAGGTGTAGCGGGAGGCTGGCGCCTTGGCATAGAAGATGTCACGAAGGTCGGCAAGTCTGCCACTGCGTGCTCGGATAACACGGTCGAGGGCTTCGAACATAAGACGATAGCTGGTCTCGTCAAAGAAGAGCTGTACGCCAAGCGCATCCTGACGCTGCAGGTCCACAATGCGTCCGCTGTCGGGCAGCGCCACCACCATACGGTCCTGCTCGGCATAACTGACAGTAGCGGTGAAGGAGAGATACTGGAGCTTGCTGCCTCCCTTCGTAGCCTTCGCCCCTGCCGTCGACGTATCGTTCTTAATGGTAAAGAAGCACACGGGGCGACCAGCCTCGAAATTGTGCTCTATGTCCGAACCGGGTTGGCGCATCACCTCCACCACCATCTGGTTGAGCGAATTATAGTAGCTTCTGCCTATGCTTACCGGAAACCAAGCATCGCCGCGGCGCACCTTGCGCTCCACGCCCATTGTCTCCGTCTGCTTGCGAAATTCCTCCTTCTCATGATTGTATTCAATCTCGAGGAGCATGCGCTGGCGCTGAAGTAAGAGTGTCGGATTATCCATTGTATTATCTTTTATTTATTGAGCCTACATATAAGAGGCTCAGTAATTTTACCTTAAGAAAAAGGTGTATCGGAACACGCAAGCCATCAGTAGTTGACTTCCGTTTCCGACACACCTATGTTGTTGTCATCCCTTACGACATTGTCGCCGATGCGATGGTCTTTAGGATTTTATTATACGCATTAGTATGCTATACGCTTCACAAAGGTCTGCTTGCCGTTTGTGAGGCGAACGATGTAGATGCCGTGGGCGAGCGACTCGTTAGTGAGGCGCATACCGTTAACGGAGTAAACCTGAATGGTTCCGTCAAAGCCGTCGGCAACCACCTTACCGTTACGGATCTCCACGTCGGGAGCAGGCGAATCAGCCTTCAGGTCTCGGATGGCGCTCAGCGAACCGGTCTTAACATAAGCCACCTCAGCAGCATTGTCGATACATCCCGTTGATGTGTCGAGGAGGAGCACCACTACACGGAGATAGTCCTTGCTCTGCACATTTGTCGGAATGTCCAGCTTGGTGGCGTAAGTTACGGTATGGAACTCATCCACATTGGCAGGAATACTATTCTCAATGCCATTCAGCACACCGAAACCGGCACGTGCGACATGGTCAAGATTAATGGCTGCATGCTTCGGAAGCTTCTCGAAACCACCCATCTGTGTAGACGTACCATAGAAGTTGTTAGCCTGCTCATAACCCTTGATGCTGTCCTCAAGGATGGCAAAGGCGAAACGGAACTGAGAGTTGCTGTAGCTTGAAAGGAAATGTGCCGTAGCACGAACGTCAATCTGCGATCCGTCACCGTCCTCAGGGAATACTGCCTCAAGGTCGACACCTGCCGAGCAACCTACACCAAGCTGTGCCGAAACGTATGGAGGAGCCTTTGTTGGACCTGGATCGCACTTGTAGCGACGGTCGATTATGCACTTCGGGAAACCTCCACTGATAACATAGTTGTATGTCGGCGACTGAAGTTCGGTTGGTGTGTTAGTGTAACAATGCTTGGCAATGGCGATGAACTTGTCGCCGAAACGCTCATGACATGTACGAATGCCGACGATGCCACGCGGACAAAAACCACACTTGATGCCGGTGAATTCCTCCATCACCACACGCTTTACAGCTTCGGTATTGGGGAAGAGCACGTATGCAGACTGGCTGTTGTTCGCCTCGTAAGCATCTGTTTCACCATTAACCGATACGATGCGCATCGTATAAGGGATAGGGTCAGAACCGACAATGGCGTCATGTTCAACAGATATCTCAGCCTCACCACGCTCACCGATGGTCTGCTCGATGTCAGCGAACTTCTCTTCCTCACCGTTCACGCTGTAGGCAACGCGTACCTTCGTTATCTTCTCTGCCGAGAGATTCAGAATGCGTCCGGGCATCTGGAAAGAATTGCCTGAACGTACTGCCACGTTATTCACGCCAGTAAGGGCTGCGTCCATAGGAAGAACGTCGCCTTCCACACGTATGGCGATGGCAAGAGCCTTGGCAGGATCGGCAGCATTGGCAGCATTGTTCACCCAACCGGTTCCCAAGTCAGTCCAGTTGCCGTTAGGGTCATAGCAGTCGCTAATGCCCATGGCAGCCGTCACTCCCTTAAACTCATATCCTACATAGAACGCCTCACCGGTTATCTCATACGGAGTGTCAAACTTCACCAAATTGTTGCCACTGCTGGCAAACTCGGCAGCCTTGGTAAGCAAAGGAGCCTCCTCAAGGCTGCGTGTCAGAAACACGCTGAGCTCGTCTGTCTTGTCAGAAAGGCCGACACGCACGCCGGTGACCTTCTTGCCGATATAACACTTGGCAAGCTCTGCAGGCACATAGATAGCGCCCTTACCGGATACTGCCGTGCCATATCCGTTCAATTCTCCTCCATAATATTTGAGGTATGTGAACTTGGCGTCGGCTGCTGATACGAACAGCAGCACGAACACCAATAATGATAATATTCGCTTCATCCTTTCTCTTTATGTTTATTCATGTCGTTATCATAACGACCTTTCTCCTTACAGAGCGATGCGCTTCACGAAGGTCTGCTTGCCGTTTGAAGCCTTCACGATGTAGATGCCGCGACCCAAGCTCTGGTTAGCAACCTGCTTGCCGTCTACAGTATAAACACGGATGTCGCCTTCGAAACCAGTGCAAACCACCTTTCCGCCTGCAACGCCAATCTCCGGAACGAGAGAGTCGTCGATGTCGGCAATGGCTGTCTCAATGGAAGCCTCACCTACACGAGCCTGAGCAGCGTTCTCAATCAGACCGGTGCGGTTGTTGAAGAGCATTGCGATGACATTAAGGTTCTTCACGTTGCATACTGAAGAAGGAACAGTGAGAGTCTTTGTGAATGTCACGGGCTCTTCAGCCTTCACTGTTGTGGGAACGCTGTTCTCCAAGCCACGGAAGCCGAAGATTTCACGTGCCACGTGCTGCATGTCAATGACTACAGTCCTTCCCTCTGTTGAGAAAGGACCAACATTTTCATAAGGCATGCCCTTACATCCGTTTGACTGATAATAACCGCTGACATTGTCTTCAGTGAGAACGAAAGAGATGCTATAGTCTGCATTGTTGAGGTCAGTCACGAATGTTGTAGTGGCTGTAGCGTTGATGGTGTTGCCATTCACCAGCTCAGACTTCACGTTCACCTCACCAAGACGGAGAGCTTCGCTTGTTGCCTGATAAGCCGACTCAAGAACAGAGGGTATTGGCGTTACATTCATTTTCGAATTTCGGTTGACAATAGCCATAGGATAACCAGAGAACGTCAATGAGTTGTAAGAAGGACAGTCAAGACCTGTTATGTTATAAGTACTCTCGTTCTTGTGCACGGCTATGCCGACAAAGTTGTCAGGATATTTCTCATTCATCTTCTCGAAGCCCCAGATACCTTGCGGACAATACTGACACCATGTACCTGTGCCCTCTTCCACTACCATACGGTATTTAGGGAAGCGGCCTACGATACCGATATTGCCGGATGCAGTATTGTTGGGCTCGTACGGATCGTCCGCACCGTCAATAGAGAGAAGGCGGCAGTTCAAGGCGTGCATGCCTCCCTCAGAGAGTCCCGGGTGCTCTATCTCAAAATAGCTGGAAATACCCGGACCTATCTTCTTGTTTACTTCAGCGATGGTCTCCTCGCCACCGTCGATGCTATACGCAATGCGGAATGCGCGACCCATCTTCGGCGAACGGCTCATAAGCGTACCGCTGATGGTGAAGGGAGTGTCCTTCTTCTGAGTCACGTCATTCACTTCCAGCAAAGCGAAGTCCTTGGGAAGGTTGTCGCCCTTGATACGTGCGAAGATACTGAGAGCGGACGACTTATAGTCAGGGTCTGCAGCATAATTCTTCCATCCGTCACCAAGGTCTGCCCAACATGCGTTCTCGTCATATAAGTTGGAAATACCGATAGGCGACTCGTCTGTCTTACTTGTACAGCTGTAACCTATATAGAATCCCTTGTCAGTGATGGTGTATGAGCCCTTGGTGAAGGAGATGCTTGTCAAACCTTTCAAACATTCTGCTTTAGTCTCTTCGAGGATGGGGGCACCGTTAAGGTCTTCTGTTACGAAAATCTTCACGTTTGTTGAACCACAACCTAAACCTATACGTACACCAGTCACCGTTGCTCCCTGATACATCTTGGCAATCTCTGCAGGGATGTAGATGGCTGCCTTTGCAGTAGTGGCAATACCAAAAGAGTTTTCAGGATTGGCGTTTTGGTTACAATAGCCCCATGATATGGTGGCTGTCTGAGCTGTGGTTGTCAGAGCGGCACATAGCAGAGCTGACAGAAGTAAATGTCTTTTCTTCATATATTAATGGTTCTTTGTTTTTTTATATGTTAGTTCTTTATTAATAGTTTGTTTACATCACCACGATTTTCTTCACGAATGTCTTCTCTGCACCTGTTCCGCGTACAACATACACGCCGCGTGAGAGATTCTCGTTGGCAATCTGCTTGCCATCGATGGTGTAAACGCTGAGCTTACCGTCAAAGCCGTCTGCCAATACTGCACCGCCGACTACCGCGATATCAGGTGTCTGTGTCGCGTTAACGTCGGCAATAGCAGTCTCGCCCTGTTCTGTCACCTTCACCTGCACAGCATTCTCAATGGTACCCTTCTTCTTGTTGATGATGAAAGCCACCACCTTGATGTTGTCACGGTTGAGCACTGTAGACGGAAGGTCGAGTACCGTAGAATAAACAATGGGGTTAAACTCGTTCACGCTCTGCGGAATACTGTTCTCAATACCCTCCTTAACGCCGTAACCCGAACGTGCCACGTGGTTAAGGGTAACGCTTGCTGAACTGCCCTTACTCTCAAAACCACCCATCTCACCATTACTGCCTCCTGCGTATGCATTGTTCTGGCGGTAACCAGTGATGCCATCCTCAACAACAGCGAAGGCAAAACGATAGTTGGCTTCCTTGTCAGCTAAAGTAAACTGTGCGGTGGCCTTGACATTCACGCGGTTGTCGTTCTCTGGTACAAAAGTGGCAACGGCATCAAGACCGACTACTGTTCCAAGTTCAAGGGCAGCGTTAACATTTGCCAACGAATTTGCAGGGACCGGATCGAACGTAAAGATACGGTCAACCGTACAATAAGGCCAAGTACCGGTAAGATCATAATCGTATGTCGGCGACTTCAATGCTTCAGGAGTGTCCAGATAGTAGTTATGCTTAGCAATGGCAACGAAGTTATCAGGATAACGCTCAATACACTGGTCGATTGAGACAATTCCACGCGGACACCAGCCACAGTTAATACCAGTGAACTCCTCCATGAGGACACGCTTTACAACAGAAACGGTAGTGCCAAGCAATGATACGGTAGCCGAATTGTTACCGTCATATACGTCAGGCTCACCGTCAACACTGACAAGGCGTACCTTAACAGTGTGGTTGCCCTTGCCAGAAACGCCGTCATGAAGAATCTCGAAAAATCCCTCACTACGCATCTTTATTTCATCCTCAAAGTCAGCAAATTCCTCTGTACCGCCATCAATAGAGTAGCCAATACGATATGCGGAAACATTGGAAGCGCTCTGATTAAGCAGACGACCTGTCATCTTGAACGGAGTGTTCTCCTTTACTGCAATATCCTTAACGTCCACAAGGCTAAGGTCAACGGGAAGTGTCTCTCCCTCAATACGGGCATAAATAGCGAGAGCATTCGATGTCACGCCATTGTTCACCCAGCCGTCACCGAAGTTTGTCCAGTTGCCGTTACCAGAAAGGTTAGCCAAGTTGGAACAACCTAAAGCATTCTCCGTTCCCTTATATTCGTATCCGATATAAAAGCCCTCACCGGTAATGGTATAGGGTGAATCGAATTTCACAGCACTGTTAAGTCCTGAAACAGCGACATCAGCTTCCTTAGTGGCTATAGGAGCACCGTTAAGGTCGGTAGTGATAAAAACAGAGAGCGACTGTACGTTGGCAGCAAGGCCGAAACGCACGCCCGTAACAGTCTTGCCGACATAGCATTTCGCTAACTCAGCAGGAATGTAGATGGCAGCCTTGCCAGCAGTGGCAGCACCATTAACAGACGAAATGGTCTTGTCGCCATAACCCCAATAAGTATACTTAGCATGAGCCGCACTGACACAGAGCAGCAAAAGCACAATAAGGGAGTAGAATTTCTTCATATTCAAAAGATGTTTTTAATAGAAAATTTCAGTGTTTTGTCTAAACGTTAATAAGATATGTAGTATGCATCGGCAAATTTACAACTTATTTTTTGAAATATAACAAACTGATAGACAAAAAGACACAGGCTTTAACAAAAAAAATAAAAACCCAAGAAAAATACAAAACATGTTCCTCTTGTTTTAATGTAAAAAGATCATGTACTCGCGTCAGGGCATAAAAAAAAGGTCTCCAAAGTCGTTTGACCTTGAAGACCTCAAGTAAAAGAAGGCAGCCACCTACTCTCCCGCATTGCATT
>ERZ1023873.45-NODE-45-length-60204-cov-142.673162_pt1 | contig 60204 bp, 100 predicted proteins | sample MGYA00380391_ERZ1023873 | MGnify/ENA primary metagenome ERZ1023873 (study PRJEB33179, sample SAMN07449006) | human gut metagenome | biome: Human-gut; feature: Human associated habitat; material: Faeces | host: Homo sapiens | place: India: Bhopal | collected...
CGCTTGCATTTACAACTATATTATTGTGGACATCTTTCTGTGTAACCATAATTCCACCGCCTTTTAAACCAACCCTAGCATACATAAAATATCAGGTTCCGATATTTCTTTTGCGCCCTCTCTTGTGTGCATAAGAATTTCTTTAAGTTTTTCATTTTCTGCATTGCTATACTTATCTTTGCTATACGCTTCTGAAAAGCAATAATGTTTGCAATATCCATAGCCTACCCCAAGCCTGTTGCTGTGAACGCTCTTTCCGACAATATCATAATATTTTGGCACTTTCAAAATATCGTGTTTTTCATCTAGGGCACATTCCTTTTGTTCTGCTTTTAGCTTTGATTGAAGATATTTCAGAACACTTTGTATATCCTGTTCTGATTTTGAAATATATAAAATAGTTTCTTTCATTTTTCCACCAACTTTCTAAGCACCATACATAAACATATTTCCAAAATGGAAATCATTTAGGGCTTTTTCTAATTCGTCTTTGTACCTAAATGGACTTAAAGGGCTTTTTATTTCTTCCCTCAATACAGGTGACATATTGTCCATCAAAATGCCTTGTGTAGCACTTGCAAGATTTTGTGGCGGCAAATCCATTAAAGCACATAACTCCATTCTTTTATGGTCACATTTTTCAGATTTAGGGCAACTTTTACATTTTTCTGCTAATTTACTTAAAGGTTCCGCCATTACTACACCAACTTTCTACCGCAGATAGGGCAATAATTGATTGCTATTTGATTTTTATGTTTTTTGCCTGTGTCTCTATCAATAGCAACGACTGCATCTGCTGTAAGGCATATAATACTGCCATCGTCATTTAGTATTATGTCTCGCTTTCCGCTTTTGCAAAATTCACACATACTTAGTCCTCTCTCAATTTTTCGCCACACATAGGGCAGTAATTAATCTTTACGGATTTAGTCATGCCTAAAGGTTTTATATGTTTGTTATCAAGGCAAGCGAATATATTTAGTGTGCTGTTCTCAATGTCAACGTATGCCTGTATTCCGGTATAGTAGCCCTCGTTGTATTTGCTTTCTTTTCTTTCAGACAGCTCTTTTACCTCAAACGCTAAATTGTGTTCATTAAATTTCTGTTCGCAAAATTCGCACATGCTTCTCATTTCTCCTTTGCCTTAAACAGTGTGTCAGGAAATGGAATACCTAAAAAGTGCATATTTGCGTACTTCCTAAATGTTGGCACGCTCATGCCAGCTATCTTCGCTGCTTTCGCCTGTGAACATCTGCCGTATGCGTATTCCATCAATCCCTCTCGGAATGAGTCAATATTTCGTGTCTTAACTCCTTTTGCCATATTTATACCTCCGTTTTTTGCTTTTCAATTTGATGTTTGTATTTTGCCATCTCTCTGTGCATTTTATACTTCATATTTTCACAGCCAATTTCTCTTAGCTCTGTTTTAAAATTATCAAAGTCGCTGTCATTTTTGATGTATGCATTGACATATCTATCTATTTGCGGTCTTGTCATAATTACACCATTTTCAGTAAATACTTTTCTGATATAGTTGGTGTAATAGCAGTAGCCTTTGACTTTTTCGTGATATAATCCCCAAAAATAATCTGCATTTTCCTTTGTTTCAAACTTTGCTCTAATCTCATTGTTTGAAATATGGCTGTAGCAATGTCTGCATAATGTAATTAAATTACTTTCTCTATCATCTCCACACAATGAAGCCGTTCTTATGTGTGCTATCACCAATGTCCTGTATTCTCTACTACTTTTTCCACAATATTGGCAAGTGTAATTGTCTCTCTCAAAAATCTTAGTTTGTAAATCTTTATATGAACTCATAGTAAATACCCCCCTACCATTCTTTGCTTTCACACCAACTGCTCTTGCAAACATGGTTCATAATGTTGGTCAAAACTTTTTCAGAAGAAAAATGCGTCAAACTGTAATCGCATTGTGTTGAAAACTTTGTATTGAAATATTCATCAACTAACATCTTGTAGTCTGTATTATCTTTCATATTGCTTATCGTTGAGTAATAATTGTCTGTATATCCGTCACGCTCTATTTCAGTTTCTTTCGTTAAACTGTCTACCACTCTTGATAAAACCTTGTCTGTTAATGGGTAGTGATATTCTCCGGTATATTCTCCGTGTTTATCTAAAAAGTATTTAAAGAATGCTTCTGTATTTTCTTTGAGCGTTTCATCGTTAGTCCAATCATAAGCTATCTTACCAGCTCTGTTTATCATTCTTTCTTCGGCAACTTCCCAATCTTTTTGAGAGTATTCGCTTATGGGCTTAAACTCTTTCGCTTTTTTATCTTTGGGTAAAAAAGAATTACACTGTTCTCTGTTAAGAGAATTACTTTTAGTATTTAATGTTTCGTAATTAGTGTTTAAGTAATCATTGTTAGTAATCCCTGTTAAAAGAGTTACACCTTGTGGCATTCCCGAATTACACTTTGTGTTATTCCCTTGGGAATTACATTTTGTGTCATTCCCGTCTGCCTGTTTATGTAACTCCTGTCCTTTATCTTCTGCTATAACCTCTTGTCTGATATTTTCTTCCCATTTTTTAACTTCTGCGTTGATAACATCATAATTAGGTCGTATATGTATAGTCGGCATTGAGTTGAATTTGTATTTTGCTGTAATTACAAATTTCTTTTTCACCAACGATTTAATTGCTTTATCATACTGTCTTTCAGTAATCCGTATTTCTTCCCACCAGTCTTTTCTTTGCTTTGCAATCCAATATTCGCCGTCCTTGTATATCTTAACTTTGCTCTTATTGTCTTTGCTTGGCGCAAACCAATATAAAATTCTTGATAAAAGCGTTCCCTCTATCAAGTCACCTGTTATGTCAATGTATTTATGGAATGTGTGATTGCACCTTGCTGATGATAAGAAATTAACTTTTGTTTGGATTTCATTTTCTGATAGCATATTTATTACCTGCCTTTCTGATAATAGCCTTATTAACAAAACAACAAACAGGCACTAAGGCTTGTGCTTTTCGGTAGCTAACCTAGTTTGTTGTGATTGATGTGGTGTGGATTTGAACCACACATGAGATTCCGTCAGTTAGTCTGCACCTACGAATAGGGATAAATGGATTTTTATTTTCTAACGGATTTATTGGTGTAATTGCTTACAGCTATTTACCAGACTTGTTCTAGCAATCCTTATCGCACACCGTTCTCTTAACCATCAATTAGCGTTTACCCATTTCGCCACACATCAACAATCGGCAAGGTTGGGAATCGAACCCACGACAAATCAGCTAATAGCCGACTGCTCTACCACTGAGCTACATGCCAATAATGAGGGTGAAGTCTAAGGAGTGGCGACACCCTCTGGAGATATAAATTTATATGTGCTGTAGGAAAAGAACTAACGAAACCTACAGCAAAGGACATGTGAGGGATTGCACCTCACCTAAGACTCACTGATTTGAGTTGCCCTAGTTTAACAATTAATTAAAGGGGGTATATATGTCTACTCTGCCTATTACAGATGTCTTTACGACAGGTTGGCTTTCACGCTCATGTATTGTGGGATTATACACGATTAAACCCTCACGAGCCTTGTGACGGCTCTTAACAGCTTTCCACTATGAGGGCGAAAGGAACTACTAAGTCCAATGTCGGGGAACCAAGTAAACCCCGAACAGGGCATGTTGGATTTGAACCAACGTATGCAGCAGTCAAAGTGCTGTGCCTTACCGCTTGGCGAATGCCCTATTTACTGCCACATGAAAGCTATGGCAAGTATCTGACCGAACATTACCGCAATGCCAAGAAGTCTTGTACTGACTGCCACTTTTACGTTTAATGTGGCATTTGCCATTCCAAAAGCAATTAATGTCAGCCATACTGTTGTTGCAATTTTTAATACAAACATGATTTACACCTCAAAATCTAATCGTCTTTATTTTCTTTCAATATTGACTCGGTTATGCACGCAAGAGCCAAAAACACTATTGAGACAGCCATTGAACATTGGTCAGAAAAGAGTATCGCATGAAGCATACAGAATAACATCAGCCATGCAAAAATGCCTTTAATGAACATTGGCAAGTATCTGTCAGCAATCTTACTGAAAATCTCCCATCTACGCTTAGACTTAAGCTCACGAGCCTTATTCATGTACAATGTAGCCTCGTGCATATCCTGTACAAAGTTTGTAAAGCTGCTTGCATGTCCGGCACGATATTTATACTTGTATGCAGTAATCTCGCACCATTTAGCCACATCCTTAAGTCCGTAAATGTCAATCATTTCATCAATGCACTCTTTACGATCAGGCAGATTGTAGTGGCTAGGGTGATTTACCATATCGGAATCAATTTTGTCGGATTCAAATCCTGTTAATTTCATAGCTCTTAGCTCCTTTACTGTTATATATAATATATATCTAATATTTAATCATAATTGTATGTATATATATATTATTATTGTGTATGTTGTTTAATTAATATATAACTTATGTTATAATAATAAATACTGCTTGGTATGATTAAGGTATGGGTAAAGGCCTTTTTGTTTTGGCGGATATTTTGGGGGCTAAGTGGGGCGGTTTGTCGCTTTTCATATACACCCCTAGGGCACCCAATATGTGCGCTGCTCAAGCTCTCAAACATCAAGCATTTTAATTGTATCTATTGCATATACAATTTACTTCTATGCTTTCAACTCTTCGCTAAACAACTGTTTTGTGCATAGTTGTAATAATTCAATAGCCCTCAAAGCCTTGTAAATAAAGGGATTAGAATTGTGCCTATTGTATATACAATTACTTGGCATTATCAACCACGTTATTACCCGATAATGCTTTAATATTCTGACTATTTGAAGTGCCTAACTGCGGTAATTCATTGGCAGTTAATGCTCGTGCCTGTTGTCTGCTATCGCTTGTATATGGCGACGCCCAACCATATCGCCTGTTTAGTATTGCAATAACTCCGACTGGATTCTTTGCACCGGTCACGAGCTTATTAGACAAACTCTCTTCCTGATATTTTCTCAGTTTTTCTAAAATCTCCGATGCTATCGGGCTTAGCGTATTCTTACCCCAGTCATAAATAGTACTATCAGGAATACCAGTTAAAGAACTAAAACCCAATATACTAACCTCTTTATCGTACTTCATGCACATATCATAGATATATATATCTAATACATACATTACTAATTCAAAATTATAACTATTAAAGTTACTCTCTTTATACATACCATTATCTAATTTATAATTCTCTTTTGATTTAAAATAATTAATATCAAATAACTTTTTTTGGATATAATATAAAGCGCTATTCCATACACTCTGTGATTCTTTTTTTATATCCTCAATCTTATTTATTTCACAAAATTCGTTTAAGTAAAATAATAAATCGTTTTCGTATATTTCGATCTGATCTGACATCGCAGCACATCCCCCAAAAAGCCAAAATAAAAAAGCCCGCACCACCTGGAATTATTCCAAGTGACACAGGCTAACCGGCATCTGCTTATTAATTTAATTAAAATAATAATAATCAAATATACTTATTTTGTCAATATATACTTGGATATATAGCGATAACTGTATTAGTTAATATATACCACATTACACATATATATTTATATTATATAAAATAAAAAGCCGGTCATAAAACCGACTTAAAAAACACTTGCCATTATGTCGAACTGTGGTAAAATAAAAATGTCTTTGCAAGCGGATGGGCTTGTAAAAGGTGCTGTTTACCAATTCCAAACAGCCACGGATTGAAAAAATAATATTTTAAATAATGCTTTTCGAGCATTAAAAAAGAGGGGCTTTAATCCCCTCTTTTATCGTTTTTACCGGCTCCATAACATTTATAAAATGCTTCTGTTAAAGCCCCCAATTGCTCCGGTGTTAGCTCTTCTTTTAGCTCATCCGGTATCCACTCATAAGAGCTGCTGAAGCTGTCGGCACAAGTACCGACTTTACAAGCCTCTTTAACTTTTTGTAACTTGTACATTTCTCCGAGCTCTTCTGCTGTGATATCTCCGCTTTTAACGGCTTTTCTGCCCTCTGCGGTCAATATCTCCATAGCCTTGTTTTTTGCTATGGTTCCAATGCCTTTTATTCTCATTTTTACGCCTCCTAAAGTATATACATTATGTAGTACCATTTTCCTTCAATTTTCACACATCCCCAATCAGTACAAGGTTTATGCGTCCTGACCATTTCTCTCACCATGTCAGAATATCCATCGTCAGCACAACAACTATCCCATTCTTCACAGTATCCTTCAAGACCTTCTTCTAAATCTCTGTATATAGTCGTGCCGGTTTCAAGATACTTCTTTGCTTCTGCTTTGGTGCAGTTATCTTCGAGAAGAATGTCCATATCATCAGGAATGACCTCTATTCCATCTTCAACTCTCATTCCATCCGCTTTATATTCCAGAAACTCTCTTATATCATCGACATCGTCAGCATTTTCCCATTTGTCATGCATTTCTTCACCAAATATTTCAATGTCTGGTTCAAAGAAATCTTTAAGCTCATCGAAGCTCATTTCCTTAGTATATTCGGCCTTATTGTCTACATCAAACACTCTGTATTTCATACTCTTTATACCTCCTTTAAATCAAAAGTACCTGTTTTTCCGCAAGCGCTCTCCCACTCTTTGAACTGCTCAAGTGTGAGCATGTTTCCTTGGCGGTCACGCTCTCCAACCTTGAGCACTCCCCACTCGCCACTATTTCTTGCTATTTCGTATATAACGTTATTGCTATATACTCTCGTGCCGTTTTCATCTCTTTCATATTTTCCGGTCACTCTCATTTTTTATACCTCCAATAAAATAAACTATTTATTTGCTACGACATTATATTAACACATTAAATATATAAATGCAATACATAATTGCAATTATTTTTAAAAAGGGCACTCGTTGTTATTCTTTTCCAGCTCATCCAGCTTCTCCAATACTAATTGATTTACAAACCCATTAATTGTCAGCCCTTGCGCCTGTATTCGGTCTTTTGTGCCCTTTGGTAGCATAACGCTTATTCTGTCATAGTTCTCTTTTGCTTTTTCATTCTGTCTCTTTACTCTGCTTTTATAGTTTTCAATCATTTTCTTTTCATCCATTTTTTACACCTCATTATATAAATTAATAATATCAATATTCACTGGCAATAATACTATAAATAATATTGCTATACATAAATATATAATAATTTAATTATTATGTCAATATTAATTGCATGTATTATTGTAATTATTGTTTTATTACTTATTATATATAATTTTGAAATTATGAATATAAATATTATTCTAATTAGTAGTATAAATATTTTTGCAATATTTTTGCAATTATGTATTGACATTACTAATATAATATGATAATGTATAGTCAAGTCGAAAGGCAAGGAACAAAATAAAAAAGCTCATCGCGCAGCCGTCCAAAGTTACACGATGAGCACCAAACAAAAAATAATTGAAAGGTAAACCGATTATAACACAATCGGTGAAATGGTGCGAGATTATGAAATTTGAAGTTAAGGGCGACACAATTACAAGTGAAACTTTATGGAATACAGATATTTATAAGATAGTCGAAAAGATTCCATTCAATTTCTATGTATGGAATATTGGCAAGAATATGGGAAGCGACGAATATATCCCACTTTGTCAAGACTTATATCTGGGAATTAAAGATAATTACTCTATCAATCCCGACACTTTAAGAGCCATTAAGCTACCAAAAGAAGAAGTTAAGCTATTGAGAGAGGCTGCAGGCTGGGGAGTTGTAAACCTTAAGGAAGCAGAAAAAGCCCTAAAGAGCAAGCGCCATAGTTGTATAGCTGAAAAGAGAAGAGAAAGCGCACGCAAAACAATAGATATATTTGAAAGAATCACAGAATAAGGAGGGTACGAATTATGAGCTCATATATATTATCAATCGAATCAATAACAGATATAGCGGAGTCAATTCGCTATATACTGGACAACTCAAACAATAGCAACTGTATAAGTTTAAATACTAAAGAACTTAAAAGCCAATTTAGAAATTGTGACGGTAAAAGCGGATTTTATCAAACTAGGAAAATAGCGCGCGTTTTATACCGCTTTAACGATTTGGCTGTATCGTCAAGGTATGACGAAAGCACAACGGAAATACCGGACTTTCCCAACGATGGCAAGAATTTATATATGCTCGATAGATATAGATTTATCAAAAAGCTAGAATGCTATCTATATCAGTGCGATGAGCAGGCAACTTGCACAATGGCGCTTTATAAGGCGCTAAACGATTTATTATACAGCATTTACCGCGCAGAAATTCATAAATCAGATAATTATAAAAACGTTGAGGAGTGGGGATAAAATGAGATATTGCGGACGGCAGAAAAACGGAAAAGCGTTGTTATTAACGGACGATGAAATTATAAACAATGCACTTGAGCAAGAAAAAAGCGGGATAAAACCGCATTATGCTTTTTATGATTATAAGAACCATGAAAAAATAACTCCGGTCGGCTGGCTTGTATGGTCTTTAAGTGATGGCGGTTGCGGTGTAGTTTACCGCCGTAAAGATGGGAAAATGGTTATTACAACCGGCTTGCAAGGTGATTTTTGTTATTGTTAGGGGGCACAATATGAGAGATTTTATCGAGCTTTTAAAGGCTTTCGGGCTTTTCGTGTCATGCCTTGTTATTGGGTACGGCGGATTATTTTTATTTTTTTATTAATTTGTGAGGTGGACAAAATGAAATACAATGAACCATTAACAGAAGAATATTATGCAGAGCAAAAGCGACTTTGGGACGAAATGAACAGTAGAACTAAAATTAACAACGCGTCAGTATTAACGAGTGAGCAAAGATTTGGAGTTCAAAATCCAATATTATCAAAAGAAGGATGTCAAATTTTAGCATTAGAAATAGTAAGAATTATGATTGATAAATTAGCAGAATAAGAGGATATACAGCGCGAATTATTATAATTCGCGAGCTAATAGCAATACAAATTAACAAAGGTATTCCAGCCGGTGCAAGTCCGGCTATTAGCTTTATATATAAGGCTTTTAAGGTCTTATATTAATTAATTCAATATTTTTTATAGGTGCTTTTATACGGCTTTACGGCTGTATATATTGCACTCCGTCCGCGCGTCCGGTAAATAATCGCGTCAAGAGGTCTTATAAATGCCTTTATATTTTATATCAGGCTCAAGAGGTGCAACGCCTGAACAAATAATTGTGCACCCTTTATAGGTGCTTTGCGTTACCACCTAATAAAAACAGATTAACACACGACAGACCGCGAGAAGGTCAAAAAAAGCAACTATAAACCATGCACTAAAACAGAAAAGAGGGTTAATGAATGGACAACGAGCTAAAAAGTCTTGACGCTGTAGAAATGGAAATAAGAGCACGCTACAACGGCAAATATACGGATGTATTAGGCTATCAGGCAAGTGAGCGCGCCACACGTAAAGCAATAACAGATATATTTAGGGCTGTCGCTGAGTCCGGCGCGTGTGATGATGTTGCCGCGCTTATTAGTGGCAAGGAATACCGCCGGACGGCTTTTGATAACTACCTAAACCACAAAAACTATATAAGCCCTATAATTAAGGCTTGTTATAGTTAGGGGGTGTATTATGTCTAATTATGAGTATTTAGGGAAAAGGGAAATATATAAGCGCGTTCAGGCGCTAGGCTATGAAGTGCCGAAAATAAGCGATTTTAACTATATCAAATACGACTGCATAGAATGGATGGAGTCACACGAGTTGAAAATAACAGTTCAAAGGTGTGGCGAATGGTTGCAAGTCGTAGAAAAACATGCGCACGTTCACCCGGTTACATTATTTTGTGACTATCAAGCCGGGGAATATATGACGCGTTACCACTAGGGATATTTTATATCCCTTTTTAGTGTGCTTTTCGTACATTGACAAATTAACAAAAATATTCTATGATTTTATGATATATACATTTAAAGCCGTGTATTTGACGTTTTAAGGGCTTTAAAACGTGTTAGCGTGGATTTTATCGAGTGCGCTATAATAAGCCACAAAACAAGTCGTTTACAATGCCTAAAAATATAATTATAGCATTGTAAGCCGTCAAGCCGTGCCGGGTGCGAGTTGTTACAAGTCAGGCGCACCAATCCACGGAAAATGTTTGAATTTTCAGAAAACTTCACTCAATTAAAGCACGGTGTGAGTTCTTTGCAAGTTCTCGGCAAGTTTTTGTGAAATTTTGCAAACGGATTTTTGAAATCGAAAAATCCAAAGGTACGGGGGTACTTTCTTTGTCCTAAAATTTTTAGGAATTTGCATTTTGAATCGCCAAAAAATAAATGCTCTTAGCGCTGTAATCACTTTCTTCTAGTCTTTCAATCAATTTCTGCCGTGTCATTTCCGGATTAGTCCGGTGTATGTATTCTAATAGCCTGTCTATTTTATCCATATTTTTGCTCCAATAAATCAAATATTCTGTCAGCCGTGTATACAATATTCCGTCCGTACAAGCTCATAAAGTCTGCGATTATTTCTTCTGTCTCTATGTCAATGTCACAGCCGTATGAGAATGAGTACACATGCACCAGCTCGTGGCATAGTATCTTGTCAGCCATGTAATCAGACACATTATCGGCTATCGTTACTGTCTTGGTTGTATTATCGGTCACTCCTAGGCTTATTGTGCCGTCAGACCGCCTTAATTCGCTTGATGTGGGCTTTTTAAATTGTATGTGCCACAATGTACCATTAACTTTTATATCCATGCTTATGCCCTCTAAAAACGGCTATGAGCATTACTACCCATAGCCTTAATAATTACAGTTTTGACGCAAGATTGCTCATTTTGGTGCGCAAAAGGTTGCGTTCATCGGGAGTCATGTCGTTCAGAAGCTCCGATATATCTCCGCTCAATTCACGAATATACATGTCAAGGGCTTTCATTTTATGCTCTTTGTCCTCTGTAGAAGCTCCTTTGTGCATTTCCTTTGTCTCGGTATAATGTCTCTTTGCTCTGTCATAATTGCTTTCACTCACATGTGGTGCAATCGGTTCAGAGTAGTACATCTTACCTCGGCTCTTATCCATGTCACGCATATACTCCATGTCATTGTAGTTTACCGGCATATGATAATATGGTGGTTCTTCATATCCCCTACGTGTTCCACGACCTTTAGGGGCAAATCTGCCATTCGCATAGCGATATTGGTCGTAATATCTTCTGCCACTTTCTTCGCCATATTCTGCCTTAAAGCTTCTTAGAAGTTCTTTGTCGTACTCTTCTTCCTCTTCATCAGCCTTTTTCATAGCCTTGGAAATTATTGAATGATACTCAGCTTCTGCAAGGTCTTTTATCATATCTACGACCTCACCCATTTCAGAAGTGTCAACATTTTCAATGCCCTTTTCAAACTCGTTGACAGCTTTCTCTGTAAGACACTCTTGCATTTTGTGCATTCTTTCAATGTGCATACTCTCACCCCCTACGCTTCACGAACAGCAATTAAGTTACTATTCTGTACTTCGATAGCCTGTGCCGATGTATTCTGCACCGCTACAGTACTGCAACAGCCGCAAGGTACATCCACGTATGCCTGAGCCGAAACGTTAAATAAATTTTGTACTGCTGCCGGAGTAACTATCATTCGTGTCGACTGTAAAGGCTCTCCGTCTACTGCAATGGCAAGTGAAATAGCTTCAACTGTACCGCCTGTAGGTATCTGAATGTTGCCGGAATACGATACTAAAAATCTAGCTTTGCACTGATTTGTAATACCTCTCAGCTTGATAATCCCGCTTCCGGTCCTGTGTACGATACATTTTGTTCCGCTTACGGCTGTCTCTGTAAATGCCACATCTTCTCCGGCTGAAACAGTCTGTAATGCAATTCCTGTTATTTCCATTATCTTTACCTCTCTTTCACAAAATAAGGGCAAACATTATAGTCTGCCCTTGGGTTATAAGTAATACTGCTTAGCAGACATAATCTCGACTAACTCTCAACTAAACTTGGACTAAACCTCGACTAAAAATGGTTTTTAATCGGTTTAGATTGAGTTAACTCAATTAAGATACTCAATTATTCAGTTTTAGCATCCGCAACCTGTATTGCATCCGCATCCGTTATAAGCATATCCATAAAGGTTGCTTGCCGGGAATGATGGTACCGGTGTAGGTCTTACTGCATCAATAATCTGATTTGTCTGCGCTGCCATTGTAGTAGTCAGAAGTGCGTTCTGTCTATCTTGTGAAGCAGCTCTGCGTAAATCATTGTTCTCTGCTGTAAGTGTTGCAATCTTGTCATTTGTCAGGAAATCAAGGATGGCCCTCGTGCCTGCCTGCTGGCTGTCGATAATATCTCTTGTGTTGTTGCACATTGTGTTCTGCAAAGCGCAAGTGTTAGTTGCCATGTTGTAGTTTACACCTTGAATGGCTTCTCTTGTCTCGCAGCAGCAGTTAGCAAGCTGTGACTGTAAAGCATTGGTATTCTGCATATTAGCGACTGTATCAGCGTTTACTGCCTGTTGTATGCCATATCCGGTCTGCATGATATTTGTGTTGATACCATTAAAGCCTGTGAGCATACTGTTGTTCATGGCATAAAAGCCGTCACAAAGTCCGTTGGAAATGCCGTCTAACTTGCTGATAACTGCCTGATTGTCAAATCCTCTCTGGATCTCACTGCCGACACCGCCATTAGTGCCACCAAAGCCACCAAAGCCGTTACCCCAGCCCCCAAATATCGCAAATACTACGATAAGGAACCAAAGCCAAGAGCCGTCATTCCAGTTATTTCCGTTGTTTCCGTCCAAATTCGCCACGATAGGTACGCTTGGACAATTTCCTGTGTTGAACATCTGTTTTACCTCCAAAATTTATTTCATAAAGAGCCGTGCGCACGTTCTCTCATATGCTATATCCCAAAATTACCTTTAATCTGCTTCATTACATCATCAGGATTAATGCCTTTTTCCTTGCATAGGTTTCTTGCCATTTGCTCAATCCCTTTGCTGTTTCCGCTTTGAGCCATGCTCATTGCGTTCTTAATCATCGGATTTCCCATTACACGATTATTGCTCATTATCTGTTGCATTATTCCCATTACATTCATGCTTTTTCACTCTCCTTACTTTGTGTTCGTGGAGTTTTTCTTTGCGCTCCTAAAGATAATTGCTCAATTTTCTCTGATAGTTCGTTGAGCTTTGCCATAATGCCCTCTGTAGCTTTCTCTGATAGGTCAAATTCAAGCTTTTCTGTGTCACCCGATAAAATGTCTGTCTTATCATTTAAAACCGGCTTAAAAGTCAATGTACGTATTGTTCCGTCAGCATTCCAGCTCTTAGCATATATCTCTGTTAAATCCTGTTTCGGAAAAAATGCTACACTGCCATCCATCGGCACCTCGTTGGGATTGATAGTCTCAACTGCTTGTACTACTCTGCCACTTATGCCTTGCGTTGGTTCGGGCTGTTGGTATCTCTGATAGCTCGCCATTGGGTTGTACTGATATGTTCCATAATTAGGTGTATAATTCATCATTGGTTGCTGATACGGCATGTTCATCTTTGTTTTCCTCCAAAACTTCCTCTATCGCTTTAATGACAAGAGACAATGTCATTAAGTCGATTTTTTGTAACTCGCTTTTAGCAAATATTTGTTCTCTCACTTCATCGTCAAACATAACATCATCTCCTTATGCCTAAATTGTGGCATAAAAAAAGAGAAGAGCATTTCCATGTTCTTCTCATATTTGTGTCATATAATGGCTTTTCTATATACAATTTTTACTACACACTTTTTGGAGTGGTTACTACACAGTTACTACACACTTTTTGTATTAAAATACATTAAAATACATAGAATTTTATATTTTTTACGATTTTACGAAAACTCCGCAAAGCCTTTATTTTCCTAGGATTGCGCCATTGTTTACGAAATCGTATGGCACTCCTTGATATACATAATAATTTTACTAGTTTTAGTACAAAAATGCCCTACGAGCGTTGATTTTTCAACATTCTGTAAATCGAGAGTGTGTACTACTACACACTTACTACACACACTTTCTTCTATATTCTATGATTTTGTTGTCAGTGCTGACGATTTTTTCAATGTCGGCAAACGATTTTTCGGGTGTAACATGTGTATACAAGTCCATTGTCATTTTCAGTGATGCATGACCCAAATATGATTGAACGACTTTCGGCTCTATGCCTGACTCAAAACATCTTGTCGCAAACGTATGTCTAAATGTGTGACCGCTAAAAAATGGAAATTCATTACCACTGCTCTTTGTGTCATTTATCCGTCTTACAACTGAACGTATAGAGTCACTGTATATAACCGAATTAATCGGTGTATTGAACCTTGTAACAAACAAATATTCGTTTTGCTCCTTGGGTCTGCGTGCTGAAACTATCTTTTTAAGCTCAAATTGTTTCGTCAGATATTCCTTGCACACACTGTTAATTGGTACGTGTCTGTAACTCTGCTTGGTTTTTGGTGGCTCAACATGAAATGTCTTGCCTTTATCTTCAAGGTATTTCTGATACACAAGTGTCTTATTAACATCAATATATTCCTCGTCCATATGTATATCTGCAATCGTGAGCGCAAACAGTTCTCCCGGGCGCAAACCTGTATTAAGTGCTACATTGTACAAATTATCGTAAAATGTTCCTTTACTTGCTTCTAAAAACTCACTCTGTTGCTCTACTGTCAACGCAAAAGCATTAACTTCTTTGTCTGCTCTCAATTTTACACCTTTTGCCGGATTCTTAATCATCAAGTCATCTTCGATAGCTCTACTAAACATGTCATTTAAAATAACCTTAATTTTGCTTTGCCTCTCATATTTGTAGTTATCATCAGAAGCCCTGTCGATAAGCAACTGCACATCTGACTTGCGAATAGATGTTATTTCGCGGTTTCCTAAGTATGGTGAAATGTTTTTCTTATATATATGCGTATACTCCCTAATAGTATTGGGGCGCACGCTCTTTTTCTTGTATACATTCATCCACCTATCAAACCACGCATCAAGGGTAATGTTTTCTTTAACACTTGTGAATTGTTGATTGTCGGTCACTGCTTTACTAAGTTCTTTCCGCAGTTCCGACAATTTGCTGTTGTAAATTGTCTTGCTCTTGCCGAACCTATCTTTATATCTGCCCTGATAGAGTCCGTCCTTGCGCTGGGTTATTCCGACTCCCAGCTCTTTTCCTCTCAAATCCTTTCCCATACTGATTTATGGCTCCTTTCAAAATTAAAAGCCATTATATGATAACTTCTATATTACTACATAATGGCTTATAATTCAATATATCTATATACTATCTGTCTTTTCGAGATATTTCTCAAACTCCTTGCGCTTGACTAATCGCTTTCCTCTTCCAACGAAAAGTACAAAAGGGCACGAGGGATTATTAAGCATATCATTGATTCTGTTAATTCCGATGTTACTGTATTCCGCAGCTTCATCAATCGTCAGCGTTACCTTTTCCCATATTGGCACTTTGCTAATCATTGTCCGACTCCTTTCTATCTTCTTTTTAATGTCTGCCACTCTCCGGGAAGTGGTTGTTTTTGAGATTAATAGTCTCTGTGATACCTCTTCAAGGCTTTTGTCAGCAACTAGCAACTCAAAAACTTCCGCTTCTTCATTGGTGAAATTGGCATTTTTTAAAATTTCTTCAAGTTCCGGTCTAGTCAGCTTTGAAAACTTCATAGACCTATCTCCTATTCTTCGGTTTTGCTTGTGCTGTGTATACAAGTATTTGAGTATCGACATGAACTGTTGCACGGCTTGTTGTCCTCGTATACGCATTGTCTTTCAATCGACTCTATATCACTTATAGTTCTGCTGTTCATCTAATCATCACTTCCTTTTTATATTGCTCTGCCATATATTGTCCGTAGCTCATGCCCTTACTCTTTGCAATCTCACAAATTTCCGCAAGCTTGTTTTTCTTAACAGGCTTTCTCTTAAGCCTTTTCTTTTCTCTGATTTTTCTTAATTCCGTAGCTCTCTGCTGTCTGTGTTCCTCGCAACACGTATTTTGGTTAGCTGCGGTCGGTGTAAATACCTTGCTACAGACTACACATTTAATTGGTTTGTAGTGCTTCATTGCTTATCTCTCCATATTTCTTCATCAAGAATATACTGTCTGATAAATCTATCTGCGTACTGTGGATGTATCATTGACCTTGCTGTTTTCTTATTATCTGCCCCTGTTTTTACATAATGCTCTTTTACCATTGTTCTTATAGCGTCCTTGCATTCGATAGCGTTATAACTAATTGGTTCAAAAATAAGATTGTTTTGTGGCTCGCAATTCAAAAACCAATACTGTGTAGGCTTTTTAAAGTAATCTCCGCTATCTCTTCTATCTCTGTCAATTATTGCTGGGGAATAACACCAATATCTCCTTAAAAAATGCTCTTCTGAATAAGGATTTTCCATCACCAATTTCAATCCTTTTCTCATGCAAATAATAAACATTTTGTTTACCAAATCATACATAAGTGAAACTTCTTTAAGCAAATTCATATCAAATTCGCATTTTTCTTCTAAAGACCATTTTTTCTGGCTTGCCGACTGTCCTCTAAACCACAGCATTATCTGATTTTCGAACCTTATGCAAGGGAAAAATGCAAATATCAAATCATCAGGGCTTATCTTATCAAACAAACTCGGCTCACCTTGATACCCCCCCTCAATCTCTTTAAAAAGGTCAATAACATAATCTGTTTCGCCAAATTCATTCTGAATATCATAGTCGTAGGCTTCAATTCCATACTTTTTGAAAGCATTCTTGAATGTGCCTGACTGTTCAAATAAACAATGTACTATCATTCTAAATCCACCAAAAGGAAACCTCGGTTTTATGTGCGCACTCCTATTTCCTTTCTTTAAATTATATTTATTCTTTTGCTTACAACTTTGCCCGAAACAGCCAAATAATAAATATCACTATATTTTTTCCCTGTTATATTCGCAACATCTATGATTGGCATATATTTCCCGTCGTACAATACTCTAATAGAATTTCTTTTATTGTTATCTTGCGTATGTTTATCAGCCCACCTGCAATTAGATGGTTCATAATTTCCATTTGCATTTATACGGTCTATTGACAAGTTATCAGCATAGCCGTTTTCAAGTGACCATTTTTCAAAGTAGTTATAGTTTCTATCCCATTCATCACATACTTTTATTCCTCTGCCACCATATTTGTGGTAGCTTCTATTATTAGGGTTTTTGCATCTGTTCCTCATGTTCTTCCATGTTCTATAAAGCCTTTTACTATTTTGGTTCACAACCTATTCCTTTCTGATAAATTAATTAATGTTTAATATTTTCACTGCACCACTGCTCTTGTATCTCATCATCAGTCTTATCTCGTCCGCGGATGTCGTACCACGCAAACGCTACCTCTGCCAGATCGATTAATCCGAATATTATGAGGGCAGTGTATACTGCTGTTGTTATGTTGGTCATTCTGCATCGCTCCAATCAATGGCTATTTTCTGACCACAATTATCACAATATTTCTGCTTGTCAAGTAAACCCTTACCATTACAACAAGGACATAAAGCAAATTCTTTATCTTCTGTAAAATCCGGTTTCTTTGGTATCTGCTTTTCGAGCGCCTTAATTGCCATATCAATAGATTCTTGCAACATCACATAGCCACTTGTTGGCTTATTGCTTTTAAGACATTCAATAGCTTCTGTCTCATTTTCTATAAGTCTTTCGCTCTCTGTCATGTTATCCCTCGCTTTCTTTTGCTTCGTATCTATCCTCGTGAATTTCCCTATCCTCTTCGTGGGAATAAGCTCTTTTGCAATGTGTGCAAAAAGCTAAAAGTTCCTTTATGTTTGTACTTTTTTCGTATTTGCAACCGCTACATGGGCTTGGTTCTTTATTATTCTTCTCTGCCATACTATTCCTCACTTTCTAATAACTCCGGATTATCAAAGACGTTTCCAACAACTTCATATTCAGTATCATATTCAAGCCTGTGCTTATAATATTTTTCGTTAGGAATTGTACATATAATTTCAAAATCTCCAAATGTTATAAGCACATTCCCCTTGCTATTATTTATTTTTACAATATCATTTTCCCAAATCAGCTTGCCGTTCTTATCTTTTAAGCCTGCGCATCGGCAAATAGTGGTTGGGTCTACTTTGTACCATCCGTCTGTCTCTCCGCTAGAATAAAACATTGTGTTAGGTTCAAATATTAGATAAACTTCTTTGTCATACACATCTAAACCTTTTACATAATATCCTTGTACCCATTCTCCGTTATTAAGTCGCTTTGCCTTGCACAAATATCTATCCATGCTCTCTCCTATTCTGCTTCTGATTGAAGCCATTTTAATGCTATTTCTCTGCCTTTCTTATTGCAGTTAAAGGCACAGGTCTGTGTGAAGCTATCGCAATAATCAGCACAATTAAAGTTCGGACTGCTTGCAATACGTTTTGCCATTTCTTCATCCGACATATTTCTTATTTTGTCGGCATTGGTGTGTTTACCATTGCATCTGCAACAAGGCTCATTATCTCTTGAATTGCTGTTGTGCTGGCAGTTGCAAGTGTGTTCTTTTTCTTTTGTGGCTAAGTCAAGGTAATATTTCAAATCTTTTATCAAACTGATAGTTCCATAAAGTTGTTTTTCTTCAAGCATTTCAACAACTTCCGATATTCTTCTATCAAAATCACGCTTGTTTACACTTTCAAGGAATTTACTCATTTTCTCCACCTCTAAATTCTTCAAAATAGAATTTCACATCGTCCGACAAATGCTTTACGATTCCAAACCGCTCCGCCACTTGATAAGGTATGCTGTCACGCATAAGCCTTTTATGTATTTCTGAAAGATACTTTCGAAATCCCTCGACATCTAAAGTAGCTTTATAGTGATTGCAGCTCCTACAAGCTGGCATGTAATTTGAAATGTCGTCTGCTCCACCTATCCTAAGCGGTGTTGCATGGTCTACCTGCATATCTTTGTAAGCTATTTCTGTACCACAGTAAGCACAATGTCCGTTATACATGAGATATACAGTTTGTCTCACTTTTTTAGGTATTGCTTTTCTTTTATTCATTCTCCACCTCTCAATTTTTTCAGCTTTGCTTCGGCTTCGGATTTTGTGAGGAATACTGTTTTGCCAATCATTGACAATAAGATTGTAAAATTTTTCTCGCACTCTATGTAATCGCTTTCCGGTCCAGTCTCATCGTCAATCCATTCATGTAACCATTTTGCCTTAACAGCAATCTTCATCCAGTTTCTTTTTGCAAAGCGGAATGAAACAACTCGTGCCGGAAAATATAATGGAATCTTATTATCAATGTCCTCGTAACACTCCATATCCTCTATTGGGAGTATTGTGTTATCTACATAAACAGTATCTCCCACCTTGCAAGGCAACTTGATAAGTCTGCCCTGTTCCTCTAAGTCCTCATATTTTTTCAGTGTTTCTCTTAAATTTGCCATAGCCCACAAATTACGATAGAATAAAGCTAATAATCCTACCAGACTATCCATTTCAACCGACAGCATTTCTCCCATATATTCGTCAAATTCTTCATCTGACATGCCTGATAAATCTTCATCACACATATCTTTCATAAGATTTCTTACAAGCTGTCTGCTGTCAATATCTAAATCATAATCTCTGTACCTTGCGTTGCGTTTATCATCTGCATAACAACTATTATGTGCCAGTTCAATCATCGACATATCATGTACTTTTTTGTTACTTGTTAATCTCCTCATTACTGCTCCTTTCCGCAAGTCTGGCTAGTTCCCATGGTGTTGCATGCTCACCGTCACTCCACGATGTTCTTCCGTCAGCCCAAGCGTAAACGCTTCCATTCTCATATTTCGCAAAATACCTTTTAACCCACTTGTGGTTGCCGTTATCTGTTACCAGTATTGGTGTATCAACTGCAACTTTTGACCAGTCAACAGGCGGCTCAACGTATTCACTATTCGCCCATTTTATCCTTTTGTCTCCGCAAGACATAACATCAGAAACATTGAATAAACAATCTTTACACTCTGATTTGCCACACGCTATCGGCTCTAATGTTACTTTGTCGACTGCTATTGCGTCATTGCTACAAGCAATATCTAAAATCTGTTCTGCAAATTTCTCTCTATTTGTCATTGTTTTGTACTCCTTTCCCATAATCCGGCATATGCTTAAATCTTTCATATGCCTTATTGTCTCTGTGTTTTTCCATGTAGGCTTTCTGCCTATCGTCTCTCATCTGCTTTATGTGAGCATTTTGAGTGCTGTCGTTATCCCATGCGTAAGTCATTAATCAATCACCTTTATGTACCTTTCATCAACGTAATTAACCTCATCAGCAAGGCATTGTGCCACCTTTGGTAATGTCAGACCGAATTGATTAAATTTATACAACGTGTCGATTAAATCCCTAAATTCTGCGATAAACTCTTCAATCTCTCTGACCGACAATTTAAACATCAGCTTAAGTGCCGTACATGCTAAAGCCATGTAGCTGTATGCCGTGTCATTTAAGAGCTGTCTCGTGTCGTTTATCGTAAGCGGATTATTTCTCTGATAAATCCTAATCAACTGTTGCATTGGGATTAAATTAATCTCTTTCTGTACGTCAATGCCGTATCTGACTTTCAAAAGTTCGGCAAGCGTTTCGGTTTTCATTTCTTTTTCGCTCTGCGCCCTGTCAAGGTACTCATTTATGGTTCTTTCAAGCCTTACAATGCGCTTATTTCCAAATCCGTGGTGCAAATACAGTACATAGTAGCCTAAGTCCATAAAGTCTGTGAAAGACCGGCTTACGAGCTTTCTGCGGTTATTGCTGCTTTTCAGCGTAACTCTCTCGGATTTTGTCCACGTAAAATCCGGCTCTTTGTGCTTTTTCTTTGGTTTCAGTTTGTTGCTCATATTTTTTCATTCTTTCTTCAAGTTCTCGTCTCGTTCTGTTAAAACAGGCTTCGGTAGTTTCTTCTGCGACTTTTACTAGTTCTTTACCGCGCCACCGGATAGTTATTTTTGTTTCCTTGCTATTTGTTCTGTAGAACATTTGCAAGTCATATTTTCTTTGCAGCGGCCGGTAAAAATCGTAAAAATCTTTCAAGGAATCCATTGTGAATTCCTTTCTTTTATCTTCTGTCGTGCCAAGTTTGCCTTTTCACAAGTTGCATTCTTAACGTTCTGCTGATAGTGTTTTTCACAGACCTTATATCCGGGCTTTACCGGATCGTCACAGAAAAAACATAGTCCTTGTTCATATCTGCCGGTTCTTTCAGGCATTTTAACGTGTGCTCTTCTCATTGTTTCCCGGCAAAATGTGCAAGTGGTATGCCCCGGGTCTGCTTTCCTTTTGCGACAGCGTGTGCATATGCCATTTTTCTTGTCTTTTTCGTATCGTGCTTTTCGCCATGCTTTTTGTCGCTCATTGTATTTTTCAACATCAGTAGCACGTATCTTTGACATGGTTTCGGCTGATTTTGCCCTACACTCAACACAGCTTTTTTCGTCACCATATAGCAAGTTCTTGCCACATCTAGGGCAAACACCAACTGCCTGTAATTTCTTATAAAGCTCTCGGCCATATGCTGTGCGTTTGCTGTTACATGCCGTACAAACCACACCTTCTCTATCAAGCGGTTTCCCACAAAGCACGCAAAGGTTACTAGCTTTTCGTTCTTCATATCTCTGCCTAGAATACTTGTCTTTTATCATTTTTCGCTAGGAGTAAAGCCAGCTTTAATTGTGCGCACAAACCTCTTTACCTCCTATCTTTTCATCTGCTCGATACGTTCTTTGATTTCTTTTGGCATTGGAATACCTTTAATCGGCTTATTTTGGCTTTTATTATCTTCAAGTGATAATTTTATCGTCTGTTGATTTTTAGAGCCAATTTGAGCCGAATACGAGCTTTTATTAGCACTTTCAATCAATGCCTTTATGTCCTTTGGCATTTTTTGATATTCCTTTGCTCGATTAACAACTGTCCTGTAGGTTCTCATAAAGTTCGACTGAACTACGTTTTCAATGCTTTCACTGTCCGTCTGCGCCCAATTTCTAAGATTATCAGGACTTCCGACAGCCTTTTGTACGAGTGGTGGTAGCTTGTTAAATTCTTCAACTGCACCATAATAGCCATTCCTAAGTGCCTTGCTAACAAGGAACCACGCTTCCATTTCGTTAAGCTCCTGTGGGGATTGAACCTCATGTAGTTTGTTAATTAACTGTCCGATGCTCGGTGCAAATCCGCTTGTGTCGGTTGTTATGTATGTTCTAAGCGCCATATTCGCCTGCTCGTATGAATATCCTCCAAGAAAGTCCGCCCATATCTTAGCTGTGTATTCAATATCATCAATTCTGTAATTTGGATATGCCACTGTCATAACTGCGAAAAGTTTTTTTGCCTCCCCTTCCGTCATATCGTCTCACCTCTCAAACTTTCTAAAATTCTATCAAGTTGTGATGATTGCTTATTTGATTGTGTGCTTTTGCTAATCTGCTGATTCAGATAGCTTTCAAATTTAGTTCCGAACAAAGTGTCGGGTCTTAAGTACTTCTCCTGTTCTGTTCCAAGCCATTCATCAGCCTTTTTGCTGATAACTGTATAAAAGTCCTGCTCTGTATATCCTTCATTAAGTCTTGCTTTAATATGCTTTTTGGTATTAGGAGTATTATATCTATATCTTGTATTACATTTATTATTTAGATAGTTAATAATATTTATATATATCTCTTTACTATTATCTATATTATTAATAACAGTATCAGATACAGAATCAGAATCAGTATCAGAAACAGATGTTTCCATAGGGTATTCATAGGGTATATTTAAGGTATTATTTCTAACGCTCTCAATGGTGTCAAAAATGTATTTTTTAAAGCTTTCATTCTTGATGTATTTTGCTACGTTACATGCCCCTGTAAGTACTTTGTTTGACTTACTCCAATTATATTTATACCAATTCAAAATAAGTACTTCTTTTGTACTCGGGCTAAACTTAATAACACCATGTACTTTGTCAAATCTTTCAAGTAATCTTATAATTGTCTCTTTGTTATAGCCTGTATCGTCCGACATGCTCTTATAACTTATTTCGTAACAACCGCATATGTTTGTATGTGGGTTAGTGAGTAAGTATAAGTAAAAGTACTTGTCCTCCGGTGTAAAATCATCTAAGATTTTATTGTCCGTCCAAAATGACAACTGGACATTTCTGTATATTGCCATATCATCATCTCCTATATTTCTTCAAGTTCCGTCTTGATGTATTTTAATCACTTTGAGGGCAATTCATTCTGAATAAATTCCGCTCCTGTTTATACTTAATCCAACTGTCAATGTCCTCATCTGTAATCTCAAATACCTGTTTTAAAATCTCAATGCAAATTAATACATCAGCCATTTCCTCAATGACATTGCTTCGGTTATCTTTACCTCTTATCTCCTTGCTGATCGCCTGTGTAAGCTCTGATAATTCTTCCATGCATACCACAAGTTGTATTCCGTTTCCATATGTATTAAGGCTTCTTGAGACTATTTCTTTGTTAATGTTAACTTCCATCTTCTCACCTCATATAAAATCGCTTATATCCATTTGCTCATCCTTTTCAAATACAAGCATTTCATTCTTTGCACGCTCGTAAAAGTTTCTGTCAATCTCGAATCCGTATGCACTTCTGCCAAGTTCTGCGGCGGCTCTTAGCGTGCTACCGCTACCACAACAAGGGTCAATGACAACATCTCCCTCATCTGTAAAAATCTCAATCAGCTTTTTAAGGACTGCAATCGGCTTTTGCGCTGGATGAATTTTCGGTATGTCTTTTCCGTCTTTCTCCCAAGAAAACCAATTAAAAATCATATGTCCTGTACCTCTGATATTCTTTCCGTTTTCATCAATTTGCAAGCCGTTTCTGAATTTCGGCAACTTATTTCGGTACAATACAAGCGCATATTCCGTAGCACCAACGATGCGCATATTCGCTTTAAGTACCTGTGGGCTGTAATTTTTACAGAATACAAGCGGTATGTAATTGACAAATCCGTGTTTCTTTGCGGCGGCAATCAATGTTGATAACTGTTCAAATGAACAAAATACAATCATACAAGGACTGTTACTACTTCTACCCCTTGCGATAGGCTTTGTGTCCTCTTTTTTCAACATCTTTGAACAAAAATGGAAGTATTCGTACAGATTAAAGTTAAAATCTGAATTGAAAGCCGCCTTTTTCGCAAGTTTGCTCTCTCCGTTTTTGTTATCTCCACCGCTGTACCACATTGGGTTACTTCCATAGAAGTTAGTTCCTACATTATAAGGAACATCAGCTATGATAAGTTGTGCTGGCGGTATTGCATATTTCTTGTAATTCTGCATTGAATCACGATATATCTCGCATTTAATTTTCTTTTTATACATTTTAAATCTACCAAAAGGAAACCTCGGTTTTATGTCGCGACAACCTATTCCTTTCTTTGATTTTTAGTCCTCTTTTACTAAAAAGTTAATGGCTATTTTATTGTGTACCAATGTATACAAAATGCCTTTTTCTGCTTCAAAATCAAAAACAGCATATTTTTCTCCGTCATTTTCGGTTTCTTCAATACTGTTTACAAGTTGCATTTCTTTAATGCCCCTAGCCTCAAACGCATGTAATGCATTTAGTAAATCCTCAACTTCGCTAAAATTTCTGCTTATTGGTAATGCAATCCTCATTCTTAATCACCCACTTTCTTTTCTTTTAAAATTTCATCCAAACAGGCATTAAAGCCTTTGTTTTTAAGTGACGGAAATTCCCATACCGTTTCCATAGAGCCTTCACATTCTAGTAGTTCAACCTCTTCTTTCTTCTCCGGCAACTCTCGGAGCGGACACCAATCCGGCTTATGGTAACAATAATCATCAATCATCCGACATAATGTGTTATCGTTCGGCTCATCTTCAAGCTCGCAACATGCCTCTACTCCCTCATGTAGTTCTCTACAAAATCTACAATCACAACAAGTTTCCGGCATATCCATAACCAATACTGCTTTAGCCATCTACTTCACCCACTTTCAACAAATCCATAAACTTCTCGTATTGCTTCTGCGATACCTTGTTGTGCTCTTTTTCGGGCTTTAAGCGGATTATAAGGTGCTTTTCAGCGATAGAGGATAATTCCCTCGCTAACACCTTTTTACCTTGCTGTACGCCCTGCATATAGCCTTTAGGTGCTTTTCTCTCGCCTATTGAACCACTGGCACGATTTTCTCCTTGACCGCCTAAACTGACATTCCTAAGCTGATAGCCTTTATCGGCATATAACTTGATGTAATACTTCTCTTTCTCGTCAAGCTGACTTTCGGGGAAATTCAGAAATTCAACTCGCCAACCATAAGGATTTTTCTCTTTGTCGTACAGCTTATGGCGTTTCAAACTAAGGTCTATATGCTGTGCATAACCTACAAGGTGGCTTGCCAATCTGCTAAGTGTATGTACTGCCTGTCCGACATAAGCATACTTAAATCCGTTTTCATCTTCTCGGAGTAGGAAGTAAATCCCACTCCTGTCATTCAGCTTTGGATTCAGCTTCAATAGTCGCTTTTTGTTTTCCTGTTCTATCGCCTTGGCTCTTGCTATGTTCTGATAATTCAAGCGTTACCACCTGCCTTTACTATCTCGATTGCCTTATCAATTTCAATCGCTGCTCTTTCCCCCATCAGACTTCCATCCTCTCTGTAGTTCGGATTCTTTTCTTTCTCTAACCGCTCCACAACTTTGTCTACATCATAAGCGGTCGGATATTTATCCAGTAATAGCAATACTGCATTTGTATTGAGCAAAGTTCCATTACTTAAAGTAACCGATTTTAAATCTTTCTTTAGTGTGTCTGTATCAATTAGCCCCATACTTCCACCTCTTTAATTAAATGGTAATTCCTCGTCAATAACATCAGGGATTGACATAAAGCTATCATCGGGTTTTGGCTGTGGTTCTGCACTGCTGCCACTTGAATTTTTACTGTCACAAAATTCCAACTTAGATATATTGCAATCGTTAGTGTAGACTGTGTTTCCGTCTCTATTCTTGTAACTGCCTGTAGTCCACTCGCCGATAACTGCTATCTTTGAGCCTTTAAATACGTGCTTCTCCACTGTTTCAGCAATCTTGCCAAAAGCCACGCAGTTAATGAAATTTGCCTTATCGTCTTTTTTCTTAAAATTCTTGTCAACGGCAAGCGTAAATCTTGCTATTGCCATTGCATTTTCGCCCTGTGAATATCTAATCTCGGGGTCTCTAGTCAATCTCCCGATTAATGTTACAATGTTCATTACTTTTCCTCGCTTTCTTCTGTTTTCACTTCTGATTGAAGCCATTTCTTAACTTCCACATTACAATTTTGACAAGTTTTATATGTGCTACAATCACATTCCCCAATACCGGCAAGCCATTCTCTGTTAAGTCTTGTAATAAGCTCAGCCAACTCTTCATCCGACATATTCCTTATCCTATCGGCATTGGTGTGGCTAATTTTATAATTCTGTACGCTTGCCACTTTTTCAAAAGTCGCGAGCTTATCTGCCATAGCATATATACTTGTCAATGTTTCAGTTAATAAGTTCTGTAAATCTTCTATTTCTTTGTTTGTGAGATTGCTCTGTCTACCACTCATCTTCTTCACCTCTCAATTCTTTCTAAAAAGGGCACTCATTAGGATTAGCAAGTAGCCATTCCTTGTTACGCTCCGCAACATCTACTTTTACCCCACAAGCAACTTTTTTCATCTTCTCGATAAAACTATCTCTATCAGAATTTTCACTTGATAGATGGCACATTATGACATTCTGTAAGCTATCTGAATAATTTGCTTCAACAAAATCGCAAGCTGTGTTAATACTTAAGTGACCTCTGAATACGTGATTAGCTTTGCCTGTGTTATCCCTGTCGATTAAATCCTTGTCATAATTCACACCTAAGAGAATGTGATTTATGTCTTTGAACTTCCACTTGACAACCTCGCAATCGGTTATGTAAAGCATTCTCCCCATTTCCTTGTGAGTAATCAGAAAGCCGTATATCGGACAAGGTTCGCCATTTGCGTCTGTATGTGTCCAATTTCCGTCTATTGTTGTTAAATCAAAAGGTTTTACTGTAAATCCGCCCATATTCATTGATTTACAGCTATCGCCTAAATATGGGGCAAGTATCGGTATTCCCATTGATTTAAAATCCTCGACTGATAGAGAATGGTCTTTGTGCCCGTGTGAAATTACAGCTCCAACAACATTTGATATTTTCCAATCAATACCCTTTTTGATAGTCTTTTCTGACACACCCAAATCAAGTAATAGGATTTCTCCTGTGTTGCTGATTAAGGCATATGAATTTCCACTAGAGCCTGTAGCTATTGTCCTCAAAAGCATTTGTATCACCTCATTTCCTTGCGGTTGGGCACTTTATACACAAAGCAATATAATGTCGTGTCATGTTTTAAATTTTAATATTCTATCTTGTTCAAAGTTATATTGTTATGCGGTTTGCACCGCCTATAAAGTACCCAACCTATATTTTGTTTTTACTTAATGCCCTCTACATGGTATCTTCCATAGCCACTACTTCTGCCACTTCCAATACCATTGCCAAATCCGGCAAGATTGATAATGTTTACAATCTGCTCAATAGAGAAAGCGTTTTCTGTGTACTGAATTGTGAATGTAGCACTCCAACCACTAAATCTGTTAAGGTGTACTAATACAGGGCTGCCTTTCTTTGGTGACATCAACTTTTCATCAATGTGATGTTCTGCAAATCTAATAGGTACTAAATCACTTTTTGCAATAATGTTTACTCCGGCATTGAATTTTGTAGCGTATGTATCAATCTTATTTTGCACAACTGCCTGTCCGAATGACTTTTTAAGTCCAAAACCTGTAATGCAAGGCGCATTTTCTTTTAATGCCTGTGCAAGTCCTTCTTCTGAAAAATCAGTAGGTTTTCCGTTGTACCAATGCATTGAAGTGATGATTGCTTCCCACATATTAGGCTTTGCTGTGTCCTTTGCCTTATCCTTACGCTTATCAATCAAATCCTTTGCATTTACATCATTCATTTTGTTGAGGATTAAATCTCCGTCACCTACGATAGTGATTTCTACTGTTTTGATATTTAATGGTTTGATTTCTATTACTTCTGTTTTTGCCATGTCTTATAATTCCTTTCATTTTAAGTTCTTACTGATAGCACTTTGTAAGCGATATGATGTTGTGTCATGTTCTGTTTTGTACTTTCCTGCCCTGTTATTTGTTAAAATATGCTAGGCGGTATCATACCGCCTATAAAATGCTATCAGCGTGTACCTATAATCAAGTGCTTAACAAGTGACATAATCACGTAAATATTGTATTGTCGTGTCCTATGCTCTCATGTCGTTTCCTGTGATGTCGTGTTTTAAGCTATCCTTATATATAATTGTGGCTATGCCACCTATTAAACACTTGAAAATAGGTTGTTTTGTTTTTTGCTTTCTTGAATCGTCCTGTTATTTTCTGTTTTATGCTATATATTATCTAAGCAGTGATTAAATCAATCTGCTCAAATACTGATTCCAATTCGGAAAGTGTTTCATATTTCTTTCTGAAACTCTCTAATTCCGATAATGCTCTTTTCAACAAATCCTCATATTCTGTTGTATTTGTCAAAAAGGTTCGTGTCGGCTGATAAACTGTGTCAGATGTTCTACTCAACACCCTTATAGGTGGCTCATCTTCACTCTTTGACTCTATATATAACATTCTGATAACATTGCCAGCCTGTATTGTTCGGTACTTCTCTGCTGCCACATCATTATCCCATTCAAAGCACTTGTGAAGTTCTGAATTTTCGTCTTTTGCTCTTTCGAGTACCGCTTGTGGTGTTATGTTTTCCAAATCAAGCATTTCCGTATAACACTTGTTTGCGTCTGCTTTAAAAATGTTATCTATTCTCCACTTAACTAAATCTGCCATACTCACACCTCGATTTCATCATCCTGTGGAAACTGAAAAACAGCATTGTTGATAAAATCTACTTTTGACGGCTGATTTTCAGCTTGCACAATAACACCGCATTTCTTTAATCTTTCAAATCCCTTTGCCACATCTTCTGAAACATCAACATTCTGCATTACGATAGGCATACCGGTATATGATTCTCTAAGCATTTCCATAACCTTAAGTGCTTTTGCTTCGGTGGAATAAGTTGCAATAAGACTGTTCAGAAACACTTCCGGTGGCTCTGCGACATTTTTAACTGCAACAATTCCATAATTCCCGCCACTACTATTTAATATTGAAAAAACAAAATCCTCATAAGGAATATCTGTTTTTCCAGTCTGTGAAATTACTCTCATATCAGCTCTCCTCGCTCTGCATAAACGGCGGTAGCTCCTCTGACTGCTTGTCGGCTGTGTCGGTCGGCTCTACATCAATTATGTTGTCCTCATCAAAATCTACACTATTTGCGTTTTCTTTGATTTCATCAGCAACAACCTTTTCTGTATCAAGTTTTACATCTGATACATTTTGAAATTCCTCTTGTGCATATAAACCTTGAAATCTATCTGGAAACGCTTCTCTTAAAGCCTGTACAACAGCTACTTTTCTAATCATTGTGGCTGGCTTTTTCGCCCATTGACTGTTAAGCGAACCATCTTTTTTTCTTCCTGCGTACTCATCAAAGCCTACTGACTGATACTCGTCCTCTTTTCCGTCAATAAAGATTTTCGCCCAGCCACCTACGATAGTTTCGTTAGGTAAAACCATTGTTCCCTCTCGTTCTTCAACGGCTCCGTCCTTTTTAATTACAATAATTCCTGCTTTCTTTCCCTTATATCGTGGGTCTGCATTGGCTCTCTTTGTGAAAACATCTTTTCCAGTAACTATTGTGGCTGGGTCGTTACTTCCGTACTTAATAAGGTATGCTTCTCTCAAAAACGGATTTAAATGCTGGTATCTGCATAATGACATAAACATCATTACTTCTCCGTCAGATACATTACCACCGCCACTTACAAGGTATCTTTTTATCATTGTTGGGGAAATTTTTACCATTTCCCCATTTGATTCATACTCGACTATCTGTGTATTCTCTGCCATAATTAATCCTCGCTTTCTGTCTCATCTCTCCATGCTTTAAATTGCATATTCAAATCTTTCACTTTTACCTCAATCTCATCTACCTCTTCTTGTTGTTCAACTAAATAGCCAACAAGTTCGAGCATATTGTGTAGAATATCTTCCTTTGATAGATTTGTTCTTATTTCTTCCATTTTCCTAAACCTCATTAAAAACTTGAACCGCAAACAGTTCATTAGGTGTCTGCTTGTATAAAACTCCGTCAGATATGACTGTATACATATATCCGTCATACTTAAGTTCTACAGTATGTTTCTTGCCGCCCATATAATAGCTTCTCTTCTTAATGCTCATTTCTATACCTCACTTTCTTCAAACTCTTTTAACTGTTCTGCTAACTTCTTACACTCTTCTGCCACATATTCTTCTGTGCGAACTATCAAGCCATCAATGTGAAATCTCTTCTCTGTTTCAATCTGTAACGAAATGCTTTCTCTGTACTTAGGAAATCTCTCATAAGCGAGTTCAAGTTCTTTTGCATCGTCGCAATGCGCGCAGTCAAAACCAAACCACCATAAATCACTTTCTATTGGATAGTTTGAATTTTCTCCACCATCTGCAAAAGTAATGCCACCATGCACTGAAAAATATGCTTCGATTCGTATTCTTTCGTCTTTATCAAGGCAAGCTCCAAGCAAAGGGAAAATACCGCTTATCTTTCGGTCTCCGACATCTGCTTTCTTAATTTCAAGATAGTCTGAATACTCTTTACCATATAAAGGGTGGTTTTTAGGAATGCCTACATATCCGCACCTATGCCCCATCACATTGAATGTAACGACACATTTATATCCTACGTGTTCAAACTCTTGTTCTACAATATATCTATCATTCTTCATATCACACCGCCTCAATCACAAGCTCTTTGTCCTGTGTATGCTTCAACATAATCAACTGGTTATCAATCTGTGGTATTCTCCAATCGTCAACACTCTCTGTATCATCAATAATGATTGGGAAATTAACGCTTGCCACTTTCTGAAAAGCTTGGCATATGTCAACTTCTGTCAACATTCTTGCGCCATGATTGAGATTTCTTGCATATGCTTCACCATTGTAAACAAAGTCGCAGCACTCCTCGGTATCACCATTTAAGAGCGGTCTAAACAGCTTTGCTGTGGCAAAATTCAGATACTTATTAACATCAGCCTGTAAGAGTTCGTTTTTCTTTCGAGTAAACTCTTTTAGCAAATCAAGCTTTCTCTCCCAATCGGCAATCTCTTGATTGAGGTCTTTTCTCTTATCCTCAAGCTCGGCTATGCTATCGTCTATACGCTTGTTATTCGCCACACCAAGCTCAATCTTTGTATCAACTGATGAAACTTGCCTTAACAGTTCGTTTCGCTCGTTTTTGAGCTTTCTGATAAGCTCTGATGTATCATTTTCATCTGCAAGAGCTTTCTCTTTTTCCTCGATTTCAGCTTTAAGTGCCTGATACTCACTGTTGCCTGTCATATCAATATCAGTAGGTACCATTCCAAGCTCTTTAGCGATGTTATCACGTTCAAACTCGTTAGCGACAGTATCACGCTTTTCTGTCAGCTCCTTAAGTTCTGCTTCAAGGTCAGCTATTTCTTTCTTCTTATCCTCAATAGCCTGTTTAAGCTCCTTGCTATCGTTTGACAGTGCGTTGCCCTTATCTTCAAGCTCTTTAAGCTTCTTCAATTTTTTATCACTAAAATCAGTTCTCAAACTCTCTATTGCATCTTCCGGCAATCTCTGACCGCACATCGGGCAATTAACACTGCTTTCATCAAAGGAAAGTGCCTTTGCTTTTTTCCAGTCAGCACGTACCTTTGCTAAGTCTCTTGCGCAATCTTCAATCTCTTTTTCGGAGTTTTTAATGCTTATCTTTCCGGCTCTTATCATCGACTCTGTTTTGTGGATTGAAACATCGAAGCCGTCAATCTGTAGCCGTAGCCCCATGCGCTTTTTTTGATTGTCAGCATTAGCTTTTCTCTCCATGTCTGAAAGCTCAAATTTAAGGTTCATAATGTCCTCTGTGGCTTTCCGCTTGCTCTCTAAAATCTTGTTGTAGTCGGACAGCTTATCTTCAATTTCCTTAAGCTGTGGCTCATAGGTTTTCTTCTGTAGTTCAAGCTCTGCAAGGTCTGTATACTCATTGGTGGAATGGATTGTATCAATCCTTGTTGAGATTTCGTCTCTTTCCTTGACAAGTCCTTTTGAGCCGTTTCTACCGCCTGCGCCGTTTAGCTTGCCACGGCATACTTTTTTGAGCTGATCTACATCCCCATCATCAAACATTGGCTTAAGTTCAGCAAACTGTGGGAACATATCACAGATTTCGGGGTTTTTGTGTGTGCCAAAAAAAGTTGAGAGTGCTATTCTTTGATTTGTTGGTGATTTAAGCAATAACGTCATAGCGTTAAGACAAAATGGCAATATCTTGAGGTCTGCGATATTATCATTAATAAACTCGTTGTATTCAACCATTTTGTATGTAACATCATTGACATAGTAATCTGTATGTCCCGAACAAACTTCGCCGTCCTTATTCCTTCCTTGTCTTGTAATCTTTTTCAGAGTCTTTTCTTTTCCACCAATCTCAAAGGTAACAGCCCTTACAATGTCAACATCATCAATCTCGACTCCGTTTTCGTCATGTGGTCTTATGCCTGTAATCTCTCTGTCGTTCTCGTCATGGCAATTCAGCACATCAAGAATAATTCTCTTAACTGTTGATTTACCGACTTCATTCTGACCGGATAATACAGTTTTCATCGAAAAGTCTGTGTCTAATGTGTTTTTGCCGTAGAATTTACAAAAATTCTGCGCAAAAATGTGTGTAATCTTCATTGCGTTTCCTCTCTTTCTATTTGTTTATGGTTTTTAGAATCAAATTTCCGTGTAGGCTTGATTTCTTCACTATTCTTAAGTATGAGTCTGATTCCGATACGAAAAGCCACTCGCTCGCCACGTAATGAGCTTTATTGAGCAATAACTTCTGCTCTCTTGTTAATGGCTTCAATTTGTATCTCGTATCACCTAGCCTGATTCGTCTTACATTGTCGCTCATTCAGTTTCTCCATTTCTTTGTCTAGCAACGCTTGAAAGTCAAACGATTTGTCTTTGTGCCGTTTAGCTCGATATAATTCTTGTAGGTAATCGTTAGCACTCTGACGCTTCAATTGGCTACCAATCGCAGTAGATGTCAAGATTTCCATTTCCGCTCCCTTCGTCATATACAATCCCTTGTATGCCAACAGGAGTATCAACTACAGTTCCATGTGGTAAATCATCACTTGCAATTACTACATACTCGTTTTCATCAACAACAAGTCCATATTCGTTTAGATGTCTGCCTGGGATATTCAGACCGCCTCCAGGTAACACTCTCTGCGAGTACCACGTATAAGTGTAATCTCCGTAACGGACTCGCCCTAGCTTCTTAAACCGGCTACAACTGTATTTCTTGTGGCAAGTTGGAACTGTCGGCTCCTCGTAGGTCTGCTCAACTACAACCGGCTCATTCTGAACTACTGTCGGTTCAATCTTTCCAAGCATTACGCTATTAAAATAGGAAGTAACACCGGCTGTCAGCTCAACTTTGCTATCTGCTTTCGTTGCTATTGGCTTTAAGGTCATAGTTCCAATTATTAAAGTCGATAATATCAATATCCTTTTTCTTCTCATGCGGTTCTCCCTCCTCTATGAGACATATTGCAATCAGTATCAGCCAAAATACTGTTACGATCGCTCCAACGATGATACTCGCTGTCTTAATTCCGTATGCCACAGACAGTCCAAGAAAAAATACAAATGCTAATGCTCCGAAAATCGAATAGCCACAGCCTGTATAGAATTTCTCCTTTAAAGTTCTTTTTCTCATACAATCCACCTCACTATGCAAAACTCTGTTGAGCGTTTGCGTCATGAATAAGCTCATCAAGGTACTTAGGCACGACATAGCAATCAATGAACTCATGCACATCGTCTATATACTTTCTCTTGATACTCTTATAAGTAGATACGCAACCATACTCACGCTTTAACTGTGTCCATATATCAGAAAAAGTCTTATGTCTGATACTGTTATCCCTGTATGCCTCGCTCTGCTTGCCACCAAGGATATTTACGACTCTGCGCTTAACGTGCTGTTGTATCTCGTCAATATCGCAACTATAAAGTGGCATGTTTTCCTTAAGCTCGCTCACATCATCTTTGATGTCGTTTACTTTCTGCTCTAATTCTGTGTAGCCCTGTGCCAAAAGCTGTATCTGACCGCCTGTTGTCTTTGGCATACCATAACTGCCTGTTTTTCTAATTGACGGAAGTACCTCTGATGTTACCCATTCTGTAAATCTCTCTGCGCTTTCTTTACGGCTCTGAAAGATTGTCTTGTAAAGATTACTTTCGTCAATAAAAATCATCTTCTGCTTGCCACCATTTGTAAGGGTATCGGTAGTAACTATACCCTTTTGTCTTAATCTGCTTTTGCAATCAGAAACATTTTTGATTTCTAGCACTCTGCATATATCAGCCAAGCAAAACATAGGTTCATCATTTATTACTGCTGTTCGGACTTCTCCGAACTCTTCATTATTGAAAATTTGTAAATCGTTCATGTTTTCTCCTTTCTGTGGTATAATGTTTTAAAAAATATTGGAGGTCATTATGCAATACACACCAAATTACCCAAATATTGATAAATTATTTCCGCAACACAAAATTCCTAAAATTGAATCACCTACATATGAAAAAGACAAATCTCCATACGAGCTTTTAGAAAGTCAATCTGCTTATCTCGAAAAGACAAGCAAGGAACTTCACGATATGGCTCAATCCGCTAAATCTCAAGCTGATTCCGCAAAAGAGATTGCTGAAAGTTCTAAAACGCAAGCTGATATTGCATTGGAAACATCAAGCAAAGCTGATATTAAAGGTTGGATTGCAGTAATCATATCCATACTGGCTTTTGCGTGGAGTATCATCTCTCATTTCATATAAAAGAGTTGATGATAGCAAAAGCTAAAGCAAGAATTGATACTATCAGCGCGACATCCGAAAATGTTGGTTTTTTCATTTTTACTCCTTTCTTAAAAACTGTGGTATAATCTCCCTATCTTTTAATAAGGAGGTGGGTCGCTTATGATTCTTACCGGTTTCTGCAATAAGCAGAACAAGGATTATTCCGTTGAGATTAAAATGATAGATACTTCCGACTTGGAAAAACAAAGTCTTGAGAATGGTCGGTTGGTCTGTCAATATGCAATGTCGTTTGGTTGTTGTCGCAATCCTAAACAATGCTCTATTCTTCAAAATCTCAACAAATAGTTCCTATTGGCTCTCTGAAACATGAGAGCCAAAATTAGCCTCATAGCCATCTTTAAATCTGATACTCTCAATATTGCCTACATATTTTTGATTTAACTGTAGTGTTCGCAAGTCTGTGGCAATATCAAACGCATTCAAGTCAATTGTTAGTACGGGAAATCCGGCTCTGTCTTGTTTCAATTCATAGCTTCTCACTCCGTCAATCTTGTGACCGTCAATGCAGATTTCTGTAAAAATCTTTTCGCCCTCAACCTGTCTGATTTCGATTTTCGACATTTCTACTCCTTTCTCTCTACTCGATAAAATAAGAAACTTCTACACCAAAATAATTAGCAATCTTAATTAGCTTGTCTGTTTTTGGCATTGATTTTCCCGACTTCCAATCCGAAAAAGTACTTCGTGCCATTCCGAGTTCCTCCGACAGTTTGTAAAACGAAACGTTTCTAGCTTTTATGAGCGTATCAAGCTTTTTAAAACTTGCCTGTCGTTTTTTCTTATTCAATTTCCCATCTCCTTTCTTGACAATAGTTAGGAAATCCGTTGCTATAAAAAGTGCCATATAAGGCAACGGCTGTTAGAGGTAGTACGCTAGCAGTTTTTGTTTTTAGTTCAAAAATCCTAACTAAGTCTTGATAAAAATTAGAAAATCGTGTATACTATGAATTGTCCAGAAACATAATATTATTTTTTCTCAATTTTATTTTTTATTGAGTTGAGATTTCCTAACTTCTTTTTTCATTCTACATTAGGAAGTCTTATTTGTCAACCCCAAATGTTGAGAAATCACAACTTTTTTTAAAGGAGATTTTCTATGTACGAAAGATATTGTAAATTAAGAGACTCAAAAGGGTTAAATGATGCAGAAGTGGCTAAATATGGTGGTTTCCCTAAAAGTACTTTTTCAGATTGGAAAAAAGGGAAAAGCAGTCCAAAATTGTTTAAGCTGGTAAAAATCGCAGAATGTCTTGATTGTTCACTTGATTATTTAGTTACCGGAAAAGAGCACCATTCAGTTGTCGAGGAGGCAACAAAAGACTTGGCTCTGTCGAAAATGGATAGTAGAATTAAAGACTACGCGTTGAAATTATCTAAATTGTCGGATAAAGAGCAAGAAAATATTATGAATTTAATAGATATGATGTATGAAAATACTAAAAATAAATCAAATTAATAAGAAAGGTGGTATTTTAATCATGAGTAAAACTGTTAAATGTCCTAAATTTGGCTGTGATGGTGTTGGCATACCTGTTGATACCAAGAAAAAATTCTCATTCGGTAAAGCACTTGTTGGCAACACAGTAGGCGGTCTCTTCGGACCTGTCGGTGCCGTTGTCGGTACTGCTACTGGAATTAAAGGCAAGAACGGTAAAACAAAGTTTGTGTGTTCAAAGTGCGGTAACGTTTGGGAAAAGAAAATATAACCACAAGGCAGAGTTTTTACTCTGCCTCTGTTTTTCCTTTAATAAATATGTACAAATACAATAACAGGTCTTTATCTTCCAAGCCCTCAATCATTTTAATTATTTCATCCTTATATTCCATACAATGCCACCTCCGATACATCAATTATAGAACATTTGTTCTTATACGTCAATAAGGACGGCAGAAAAATCCACCGCCCTACCGAAACTTGAAGAGTTCTCGTATTTGAGAACATCATTACTGTAGCACTTTAAAGTGTTTTATTGTGTCGAATATTGACAATAGGGGTTGTAAAGAAATATCGCAAAATCATATTTGTGGTATGGTCTGCTAAACCAGAGTTTAGGTAATATAAGATATGATAAATACAATACAGGTATTTCATTAAATGAGTATACAGAATATATTATTTCATCAAACGGTGTTATAAATCTTTCTGTTGGATATTATTTTGCAATATATGCAATGAATCCCATATAAGTAAGACCTTGTGTATGCGAATATGACGATACCCATGATAATGTACCATCAGCTTTCAACTGTAATGCAGCTATTGCGCCATTAGGTGTATTCCATCCACCGTCTACCATAAACATTGGAGATGTTAAAACCGGAAATGCTTTTCCATCAGTATTCATTAATGGCAATGATAATCCGAGATTAGTTACATTTTCTAGGAAATATTCCTTATTTTTTACAACACCGCCAGCAGTATGTTTGTAGTAGATAAAACATATCTTACCAATCATTGTTCCCATAATATCGTTTTTAATAGTCATTAAACTCTGGTTTACTTCATCCAGCCCATTTTTTAATATTCTTCCTTGATTTGCCGACAGTGCGCTTGTGGTGGATGTGCTCGTAAGATTATCTGCGACTGTAACGTGTGTGTCTGTAAACTTTGCATTTGCAGGTACATTACTATTTACAGTGTGACCATTAACTGTTGATGCATTTCCTGCGCTTGTAGCATATTTAACGCTCTTATTAGCATCGGCAGTATTGTCTACGTTTCCTAATCCGACTTCTGACTTTGAATAACTTGGTTTTGAACTAGCTTTAGCCCAAGCACTCACATCACTTGCAGGTCTTGCATTACTTAATCTACTATCGTTGCCTGCGCAAGCAGTATCAGCAGTAGTGCCTAAAGGTCTCCAAGTATTAGTGTCTGTAAACTTTGCTCCGCTTGGAACATCTGCATTCACAGTGTGACCATTAACTGTTGATGCATTTCCACCGTTAGCAGGAAGAGAAAGGGGCTTATTTGATAAATCGTTGTATGAGCCGGTAAAAGCAACAGTTTTTAAGTCGCTTAAAAATTTAACGATTTTTCCGACTATGCTTGATATTTTTTCGCCGGTTGTTGGTTTTGTTCGTGATGTTGATTCAGTAAATTTTACTGTTGTGTTTGAAGCTTCGCCAGTTGTTGACAGCGCGCCTATGTTGGCAGGGGTAATATTGACATTTCCTCTCCGATATGAACTTTCAGAGTTTCCCTTGACGCCAGTAACAGGTGTACCAGCTAATACATCCCAATATCTGTCAACGGTCAGATATACATTACTTCCAGCCGGAATTATATTACCAGCCCCCTCTTTAAAATCATCGTTTGTGGTAAATTGGTCTGTTATATTATACATATCTCCCGAACTAGCATCTGCTGTGCTTGGCAAATTAGCAAAATTAATAGTTCCAAGAGGTCTTAATGCTCCACTAAGGCTTTCTGATATTTCCTTGGCTTGCTCTGCGTACTTTCGTGCTTCCGACTCACTTTTTGCAGAATTGGTTTCGCTTGTCTTGGCATTGGTTTCGGAAGCCTTGGCTTGACTCGCTGAAGCAGAAGAAGAGGTTTTACTTTTGCTCGCTTCACTGGCGCTTGTAGACGCACTGGTAGCACTTGCACTTGCATTGTCAGCATAAGTGTTAGCATTGGCTTCACTTGCTTTGCTTGCCTGCTCACTGACAGAAGCGCTATTTTTGTATAATAATGCCTTATTTTCACTTGCCTTGGCATTTGCTTCTGACCGCGCAGCTGCTTCCTTATTGAGCCTTGTTGCTTCTGCTGCTTCATTGATAGTTGTAATAGTGCTGTGAGCCGACTCCTCGTATTCCTTGGCTTTAGTCTCGCTTGCCTTAGCGTTAGTTGCAGAAGTTGACGCAATAGTAGCGGAAGACTTTGCATTAGTTTCACTGGTCTTTGCGTTAGTTGCGCTTGTAGACGCATTAATCTCTGATTTCTTAGCATTAATTTCACTGGTCTTAGAATTTGTTTCACTCGCTTTTGCATTACTTGCAGAGGTAGACGCACTGGTCTCGCTTGCTTTAGCTTTTGTTTCGCTTGCCTTAGCATTGGCTTCACTAGCTCTTGCTTTTGCAGCCGAGTTTGACGCATTGGTTTCACTGGCTTTTGCGTTAGTCTCGCTAGTTTTAGCATTACTTGCAGAGGTAGATGATTCTTGAGCTTTGCTGATAGCGAGTTTTGCTGATCCTTGAGCCTTTTCTACCGATTCTGCTATGTCGTCAAGATAATCTTGAATAAGTCTTTGAATTTCAACGTTAAAATCCTCAACAGTTCCCATTCGCTTAACTATTCCGGGCGCGAAACACATCCATATCTGCTGTTTTTTCGTGTCGGAGTCGGTCGATACCGCCCATTCCCCGGCTTTCATTTTTGAGGGGTCAAACTGTGCGTATGCCCCTCGTCTCATTTGAATTGCCATAAGTTACACCTCGCTTTCATCAACGCCTAATTTGTGACACAATCTTGAAAACTTATTTTCCAATTCATCTATGCGTTTTTGCATTTTATCAATCTTCTGCTCGTCTCCAGCAAGCCTTAGAATTAGGAACTGCTCATAATTCATGCCGTAATACAGTGTATCATCATCCGATGTTGCTTTATTTTGGAAAATCATATCAAGATTTTCATCGACATGCCCTTTATCTTTAAGGTTCTCGATTATATCCTGTGCCATCGCTCCAAAATATAACGGCTTGTCTGAATATCCTTGTCTATTAAGATTGTATTGAAATAAATTAACCGAGCCTACTGCGTCAATATAATCTTGATTAATTGCTTTAATATTCTTTTTTAAGCGCTTATCTGACGAACTCCATACCCAAGTAGTATCAACTTGAAAACTCAAAGCACTGCCATTCCAGCCACAATGGTATGTATGACCTGTTGCGTCGCCACACATCGCAGTTCCTCTATTGGGCTCTCTAAATTTATCAGATTGTATCTCTTGAGCATACATTGTCTGCGCGCCTATAGAGCCTGTGGTTCCATAGAGTGTAATCAAGTTCTCGTCATTTTTGACAATTCGCAAGACCGCGCCATTCATCCAAAGTTCATAATTGTTTCCTGAATTGTCGGTAGCCGTTAAATCAATCGTTGAATTACTTAAATTTCCGTTCAGCGCGATACTTCCGCCGAACATATTAAAATTTGAAGCGGTTACTTTTCCACTACTGTCAACCACAAAAACTCCGCTGCCAATATCAATTGTTCCGCCAACAATATTCTTGCCAGTAATTGTTGTTCCTGTGATGTCCTCTGCGTCAACCGAACCAGCCTTAACACTAAGTGCATTTACATAACTCGTAGTCACGGTGTCTTTCGTAATTTGTGTTGCAGTATCCGAATTAATGTATCCGGCGCCATTGCTAAGTTGATTATTGTCTGTAGGTATCTGCTCCGTTGTAGCATAGTTGCTATCGTTTGTTAGCTCACTTGTCTTGCTCGGTATGCTAGGCTGATTAGAGATGTTATTCCATGAGATAGTCACTCCGTCAGCGAGCGTAATACCCTTGTTATCAAGCGTAATTAGAATTTTTCCGTTTGCGTCTTTGACATACTGCTTGCCGTTTACGTTATTCTCTCCGCCTAAAGTGAGTGTGCCACCATGCGCCCAGTCAAAATTAATGCCGATAGCCGACATAATATTGAAAATAGCGTTTCCGTCTTTATCAATTCCGGCATTCCACGTTTTACCATAATCACTTGATACAGCCATGCCATTAGCCGTCATTTTCCACTGTATGTTGCTTGAATTAAGGTCGGCTTTATTGTGCATAATGTAAATAATTGAGCCATCCTCTTGTTTCTGCTCGGTCTTAAAGAGTCCGAGCGATTGAGACATTAGCTGTGTCAGCAATTGCATTTGCTTGTCATATGCGCTTAACTGTGTCTGTGCAACCTTGCGCGCTTGTACGATAGCCTTTGTCTCATTACTGAATTTATCAGCACTATTTCTTAAAGCGTTTTCAGCATCGCATGAAATTTTAGTGCCACTTCCAACAGTAAATGTTCGGTTGGAAATAAAACAGCTATAGGTATTCTGCTTGCGGTCTGTCACAAGCGCCACATCTCCGCTCTCAATTAGTGGGTTTGACAAGAGTGTAGCATCAAGAGGTCTGAACCTCATGCCACCGATTTTTTTGAAGATATAGTTTGCAACTGTCTGTGCCTTGTCTGCCGGAATGAAGGGATTGTCAGAGATTGAGACTACATATCCCTCTTTTCCGGCAAGTGCATTAACATCTTTTGCCTTATCCTCTTTTGAGGTTACAGTTACCTTTACCCCGGTGATAACAACATCATCAGTCGCAACATTCAAGTCTTTTTGCGTGTAAATATTGTGGTAATTTCTCGCTTCTGTAAATGTTCCACCATCAACGCTATCTCCACTTGAATAGTCGGTGAAATTTCCGCCATTCAGTGTATCTCCGTCAGAGTATGGTGTAGTGGTAGTGCTAAAGGTTCCGCCATCGTAACCTCGGCTGTCAAACTGACTCATATCATACCAACTGATAAGCAATTCGCCATCGTGACCGCACTTGCCCCATAATCCGCTCAACTGTAAGATGTAAGCTATTACCTGTCCATATGTGAGTTTTTGATTATCACTCGGTATCTCGTTAATCACGTAATCAGAGTTATCAAATCTCGCCATAGTAAAAGGTACATCACACTTAATACAAGCGTCTCTGACTACCTCATACGCTGTCGTAGGGTAGCTTAAATTGCTGTCGTACTCACGATTGAAATTATTAATATTGTCAAGGCAAGTAAGCGTTATGAGTGAGCCGTCATAGCTTGTTTCGCTGACTCTATACTCACCAATTTTTAGTTTTTCGGTTGTGTCGTCAGAAAAGCTTTTTGAAACATATGCCATTGCGCTTGCCTTATCAAAATCATACTTGCTGTAATCCTCGTAAATGTTATTCAGCTTAATTTTCAGTTTTCCGGCAATCAAAGCCCCGATTGTGAAAGTGCCGTTGCTTGATGTTGAGTCATTGACCTCGAAGCCGTTCGCCCATAACTCGCTATCACTAACAGGAATTTTTTCACCGCTTGCCGTAACTATGTCAGCAAAACAATTTACATTTATATCATTATCGAGCATTACTGCTCTTTGCCATTTAGCCGATACGTTAAGCATTTAATCACCGCCTTATACTTCTATGAGGTCAAAGCTCAATGTCTCATACCTCTTATTGTTGACAATCCATATCTTGATAGGTGCGCTTCTGTCACCTACATAGAATGTACGTGTTTCGTCAGTGCCACTCATAGCGTCAGGATATGCTACCGATATATATTCCGGATTTACCATTTGAAGTATCTTTGCTGTCCTAGCCTTGTCTGTACCATTCCATGACAATTTAATTTGTCGTTTCTGCGCTATTCTATTCTTGTGCATTTTGCCGTCTTGTGTACGTCCACTATCGCTTGCAGACACATCAATCAAGCCCCATTCAAAGCTTGACGGAGTAGGTAATTCCACTCCGTCTACTAACATCATTGCCATATTGTTACCTCGTAAAAAGACACCCACGCAAGGGTGAGTGTCTTAGCCAAATTCATTTGCTACAATATATCGTTGTCCGTGCTTTGCTTTACCTACCTGTGTCATGCGATAGAGTGTTTCGCTGTCACACTTAAACACGTTTTCAATAATAGGTGCAGAATTTCCGCCGGCATTAGAGTTCATCAGTGCTTGAGCCATTCCCTCTAATACAGCATCTCTAATTCCGTCTGTAATCTGTTGATTGTTTGCGACTACATTTCTACCATTTGAGAATTTACCGACCAGCTCATTATGATTAATAAAAGCCATGCCGTCCTCTCCCCTTGGGAAAATTCCACCACTAGCAAGCCTTGGAATATGCACTTTTGGAACTAGCGATACTCCGCCCCAATTTGCGCCAGCCACCTTAGCAGCCATAGAAACAACTTTGTTAAATCCTCTTAATAAAGAGTTAATTCCACTGACAACAAAATTAACGCCGTTTTCTATTTTTGAAATAACGTAGTTCATAGCTCCTGTGACACCGCCTCTTATTGAACTCCACACATAATTAAATGCATTTGTAATTCCGTTTTTCATAATATTAAAGCAGTTTGTGACAGGCGAAATAACATTGCTATTAAACCAACCCGCCACGCTTTGCCAAGTAGAAATAACAAAGTTCTTTGCTGTGCTAAGTGCCGATGTTATACCAGCTTTCAACATGTTAAAAAAGTTTGAAATCGGTTGTATTACTGTACCGCTAAACCAGCTCGCCACTCCTTGCCATGTTGAAAATACAAAATCTTTTGCCGTCTGTATCGTTGTCTGTATAAACGTTTTTAAAAAATTAAACAGATTTGAAATTGGAGTGATTACATTATTATTGAACCACCCCGAAGCTACTATCCAAATTGCTTGAATTATTATCCAAATACCTTGAAAAATCTGTTGCACTCGTGTAGCAAAGCCTTTAAAAAAGCTAACTATCGGTTCAATTACTGTGGAACTGAACCATTTCGAAGCTCCTTGCCATACAGTTGCTATGTCTTTCCATAGAGAACCGAAAAAGCCACTTATGGTTTTCCACATATCTTTAAAAAACGAAACCACAGGCTTAATGACATTTCCATTGAACCATTCGCCAACTGTTGAAAACAGTTCACAAATTGTGTTCCAATTATCTTTTACCACAACAACAATCGTTGCGACTGCTGCCACTATTGCTCCAACAATTACCGCCGGCAATGCTGCCACACCAGCTAATATTGCTCCGATTGTGGCTAATGCAACACCTATCACCATTAAAATCTCATTTATCCAACTAAATCCGTCTTTTAGCATCTTGACAAAATTTACAATAGATAAAATTGTTCCAGCTATTGCCGAAAAAGCAGAACCGATTGTTGCTAATAGATCTACTGCCCCTGTTCCGAATGCAGCCGTTATTGCATCACCCAAACTTAAACCACTGAATAACCCCTCTATGAGCATTCCAAGATTTGTTGATAGTGAAGCAAAAATGACTTTAAATGCTTGCATTATTGCTGTTCCAATGCCAGCTCCCTCAACAAGCTCAAATCCAATTTTTGAAGCAATCGCTTCTGCTATTGCTTTCGATAATGATTTTCCAATAAAAGCAAGAGCTGCTGAACCCAATTTTAACGAAATTATCTTTTTTATCAGCAATGTGCCAACTATTATCTCAACAGTTTTAATGTCTAAATTGCTTAAGAAGTCCGTAATGCCTTTGAGTACGTCTTTCCACGACACATTTTTAATTGCAGTGGTTAGCATGGTGTATATTCCTTGCACCCATGCGTTAATAGTTTTTGCTAATAATGCAAAATCAAAATTCTCAAAAAATCCATTAATGCCGTTAGCAATCGACAAGCCAAAATTAGTCCAATCGAACGTTGTACCGAATGAATTAAGGAAATGCAAAGCTGTGTTCAGCGAACCGGCTATTGTTGTGCCCAAATCATAAAAGAGTCTTGGGCTGATTAAGCCATTGAGGAAGTCCGCGAGTCCTTTTCCAAAATTATCAGCTTTCTGATAAATCTTCTTCCAATCAATGCTCTCCATAGCACTCGCAAGAGCGTCACCGATGTACTTTCCAAGTGAGTAAAGGTCTTTGATTGATGATTTGTATTTTTCGAGCAGTCCATCGGTCTTTTTCAGCGAGCTATCAACTCCACTGCCGGCTCCACCGCCACCGGAACCGCCACTGCCTGAACCGCCACCACTGCCACTATCGCTGTTATCGTCAAGTGCGTGTATCTCATCTATACTAAGCAATGTCTTTTTCAGTTTTTGAGCTTTCTTGTTGGAACTATCAGCGTTATCACCAATATCGCCCACTCCGTCAGCTATGTCCTCCATGCCGTCAACAGTAGCACCGCCACCGCTTATCTCGATAGTCCAGCCGAAGATTGCTCCGAGTGCGTCAGCTACAGTTTTTGTAAAGCTGATAACCTTAAGCATTACCTTGCTTAAGGCTTGAACAAACGGCTTTAAAGCATTGATTATCACGCTACCTATGATACTGCCCCATGCTTGGAACTCTTGCTTAAGGACTCTTACACTGTTAGCCCAGGTGTTAGCTGTCTTGGCGAAATCACCCATCGCAGCTTTACTGTTTGCCATGACATAATTGTATCTTAGCAATACCTTTTCAGCTTGCGTCATGGATTTAATATTTGCGTCAAGTCCGTTTTTCATAGCCCACTCTGAAAGTGTGGCCTGTGTTAAATCAAGTCCGTATCTCCTTAATGGTGCGATTGTTCCTGTAAAAATGGATTGTAAGCTCTTTGCAACATCAGCTTGGTCTACATCGTAGAATGAAGCCATATCGCCAGCTAACTTTGTAAGATTAAGCGACATATCAGCCATACTGTCTGTAGTCTTGTATAGCGTGTTATTTTGGCTCATAAGGGCTTTATTTGCCACGGCTGTACCATTCGCCACTTGCTCTGATGAAATGCCTACAGAAGTACCTAGTGCTTGGAAACGGCTTGATATTTGCTTGACTGTCAGCTCCGACATTCCAAAATCTTGAATTGATGTTTTTGTAAAATCATCAACTTTGCTTGCCATGTCACCAAACGTGGTATCTACTACGTTTTGAACCTCTGTTAATTGGCTTGCTAAGTCAACTGCACTGCCTATTTTTCCTACGGCTCGCATAACCAACCAATAAGTTGCGTAAAACTTACCGATAGTTGAAGCCAAGCCCCTAAACCCGCTCCTTGTACTCTTAATCGACTTAGTTGTGTTTGAAAAGCCTGTTACAAGTGACCTACTAGCCGAACCGACTTTTGAGCCTTGCTGTGACAGATTAGCAAGTGCATTAGTCATTTGAATAATGTTATTGCTGACTCTCGGTGCGTTAGATAATGTTGTCATTACCTCTTTCAAGGCGCTGCCAAGGTTCCTGATGTTGTCCGCAGCATAACCGGCTGATTTTGAACCGAGCTTTGAGATTGAAGCTGTTAACTGTGTAATCTCTGCTGATTGCTTTGAGATATTTGCAAAGCCTGACAATTCGGTTGCCATGCTCTTTAAGGCACTTGCCGAGCTGACAAGTCTTGCAGTATCAAGGTTGCCGAGCTTTTCCATGTTTGTTGCAATCTTGCTAAAGGTACGTGTATCAATACTGCTCACGCTTCTAAGTGATGTTGCAAGTTGTGACATTCCGCTCGCAAAATTGCTTATGCTTGCACCATTGAGGGAATTGAGAGTACTTCCAAGTCCTTGCAACTTACTTTGTAAATTACCTATGGCTTTAATAGCTTGTTGCGCGTCCGACTTGATTTGAAGCTCAATGCTCTCTGCCATTTTCTCACCTCCCTGTAATAAAAAAGAGCTACCCTAAAGTAGCTCTCATGTATTTAATCTTTGAGCAGATAGTATGTTGTAATCAATCCAACATATCCATCTTGCTTAAGCCCTCTATTCTTTTGGAATACCATGACACATTTAGTGAGATAATCACTCCACTCTTTGTAATCAGTATCAAGTTTGTAAAAATGATACTTATCATGCAGAGTTCTTCTCAGCCACTTAATAGCTGTCGGGCAGTTATGCTTTTGACCGCTCCACAGATTGTGATTTTTAGCAAATCTCTGTGAATTAACTCCAAATCTGCCATCTTCCTTAAGCTCGTCTGTGTCAAATCCGATGTTCATGGCATGTTGCCATTTTCTTACATCATCATTATCGAGGTAATATTCCTCATTGCCTTTCCAAGCATTATTCTTTGCCGGAATTGCTGTTGGTGCCGAACTATTCTCTATTCCATCACCCTTACCAAGCTCAACATAGAGTAAGTTAGCGTCAGTGCTGTTATTCAGACCGCTACAAGTAAATGCGCTCGAATACTGCCAGCCATACAGAGGATGCTGTATAACAGGTTTCTTTGCGCTATTAGGCTCATCACCAATAGACATTCCCTTAGTTGACGGATAGCGTGCAATCCAAAACGGACAATTAATCTGATTTGCGTATGGTGCAATATACTGATTGTAAAAGCTAAGCCCTGTGTATACACCAAAGTTAAGCCCGGCGCTCTTGATAACACTCTGATATGTGTTGATAATGTCAATAAGCGTCTGTCCGAGTCCTTGCTGGCATCTGTCCTCTACATCAAGCCATACAAATGTCTTTCTTCCGGCAAGTACCTCAATCACTTTCTGCGCATCCGTCTTTGCCTTATCTACTGTTGTAGCGTATGAGTAGTTGTAAACACCTTGTATTGGCATTCCTACATCAGTACAGCCTTTCCAATTCGCTTCAAAGGTTTTATCCGGATTAAGGTCTCTGCGGATTATTTTAAGGATTGCAAATTGCACTCCGGCCCACTTAACCTTGCTCCAATCAATATTTCCTTGATATGACGATACGTCAATTCCTTTATATGCCATTTTGTCACCTCATTAATCAGGACTTTCAGGTAATCCTGACTGTCTTAATGCGTTAATTCGTTGCTTCATTTCGTAAACGGCAATTTCCTCATTAGACTCCTTGTATTTAGGCTCGTTATCTTTTGAGTATTGCTCATTTAACGATTTTTCAATGTATTTTGCTCTTGCTTTGTTGCCATTCAAAGCTCTGTCAATCGCTGTAAGAGTTGCGCTTAATCCGTATGTGCCCCACCAAGCCCACATGTTGGAGTCGGTTTCTTTTTGTGCAAGCATATAAGCCTTTGAATAAGGCTCTAAATCAGCCGGACAAGACATATCTATGTCCTCAACGCTAAATCCATAGCCTTTAGTTGCCAAAAGCCAATATGGGCGGATTTCGTTACAATATACTTCCCATGTAAGCTCTTTTACTTCTTGGTTGGTTTCTTCTCGGCTGCCTGTTCCTCTTTCGCCAACATCTTTGATAAAAAACTGTTTTTCTCCATTTCTGCTGACAAATCGTTGTAGAGTGACTGTAAATCTCCGCCCTCTTCATTCTCCGGATCAAGGTAATCGTCAAGCAAATCGTATACCTTTACGAGCCGTTTCTCTTTTGCTTCTTTATTGTCAAAATCAAAGCCAAATTCGTCAGCGTGAAACTTTTGTAAGCCTACGAGTAAAAACTCCGGTAAAAATTCAAGCATATTGTCAATGACTTCAAGCCCCTCGCCCTGCTGCTCCATTCCTACGAGCCTTGGAATAATTTTATTCTTAACTACCGGTGCATATCCGAATTTAACTGTGTATTCTTTTCCACTTAATTTAATTTTCATTTTATCTTTCCCTTTCTCCCTAATTTATATAGGGAAAGAGGCAGTTTTAATACTGCCTCGATTACCTTACTATATTGTATCTTCAAGTTCGCTGTCAGCCGTGCTATCATCATAGCCAACCGCTACGGCTTTTTCCGATTGGCTCACCCTTTTTTTGTGAGTGTGATTGCTGTTGGATAGCCTTGGTCATCCTCTGTTACCGCAACCTCGTAGTTATCCTCAATCCACTTAGGTACTGTCTGAACTGATACAGTCGCAGTTCCTGTTAAGTGGTCATCGGAAGCCTCGCCTGGGGCGAATGATTCTTGACCGATAAAAGCGCAGATACCCTCTGAACCTTTTCCGTCTGTACCATAAAGAATGATAAAGTCGAGCTTCTTGCCCTCGTTGGTTACCATCTCGTCTTTGTACTTTTTCTCAAAAGCTCCCTCAACTTCCATGGAACCGGCTGAACGTCTGCCCATTTCCTGTGTCTCTACTAAATCCTCAAGAGTTGAAGTATCTACCATGTTCTGTGAGCCGAATGGTGAGGGAATTGATTTTGCTCTAAGTAAGAGCTTGTAAGTTCCAGCCCAGTAATCGCCACTTGTGGCGGATGCGGTTGGTGTCTTGTAAGCAATTCTACTTTTTAATCCTGTTGCCATTTTTATTACCTCCTAATTTTTCATAAAAAAATAAGAGCCAAAAGGCTCTTATAATCTATCATTCCAGTCGAATGACCGCCTAGCACGTAATGTTGCTGTCCATAATTTGCCGTTTTTTCTAGCGAATGGGGCTGTTGTCAGCTTGAATGACATAGCTTTGTACTCATTAGCCACTGTCTGTGCCACATTCAAGGCTTCTGAACGGCTTTTATTCGTTGTAACAATTACTTGCGCGGTAAATAACACTGTATTTATTCTTTCACACTCTAAATCCTCATTCTGTTCTATAGGTTCGAGTGCCTGAACTAGCACTGTCGGGAAACTAGCCGTTGCACTGTCCGACTGTTCCTCTTGTGTGAATTTTAGCTTGGGATATTTAGTTTTCAGTTTTTTCTCGCACCGGGTTTTGACAATCGCATATGTGAGATTTTCAAGGTCATAAACCCATTGGTTTTGGCTTGCCACTTTATCACCTCGCTAAAAAATTTTCCGTGCCGTTCTCATAATGTCATTTTCCATTTCTGCAAATGCGTGATACATCGGCATTGTAGGTGTAATGCCGTATGAATGGTGTAATTCTCCACTTTCGTCTCTCCAATACCAACCCTCGCTGTCAAATGCGTGTGTCTGCCCTGGGAAAGTTCCTTGACCGCCTCTTGTGTCGTTAAAATGTGGTTTAGCTCTCCAGCCCGAGCCGTATTCAGCCATAAGCAAAGGCGATACATCAACTGTCTTAAGTCCGTCTGCCGTTTGCCATGTGCTTTGTATCTGCCCTGTTTCGGTAGCAAGCACAATTGCTGTGCAGCCGTCCGTTGCATCTTTAATTTCGTAACTAAACGTGATATAGTGTCCGAAATTGCCTGTATTTGCTCGCGCTACAGCAATGCCATTACTAGCAAGCTCCCCAACAAACGCTATGCACTTGTCCTGTAAGCGGTCTTTGTATCTTTCAAGCTTGTCTATCGCATCTTGTATAGATTTTTCTGTCAGGAAAACGTCAAGCTTCATAATTGCACTTCTTTCACAACTGCTTTGAGCATGTATTTAACTGAATAGAGAGAGGGTTTGACTCCCACTATTGTAAAGTCTGCGGAAGTTGAATCAACTAATCCGTTATCGCCTTTTGTAGGCTCGCTATCAAGCCAAATAACGTCACCTTTTTTTAAAGGGTATTCTCCTCTGTCTGTCAACAAAACAGCGTCAAAATCAGCCGTATTAAAGCCATATTCCTTGTTCTGTGCCTCGCCTCCGTCAAATGATATATTCGCCCGAAAATCAACCGGCTCCGAAAAGCCTGTTTCCTCGTGTGTGTAATATATCTTCTCTCCGTCCTCTGTTTCGTAAAACTTTAGATTTCCGTCCTCGTCTTTTTCATAGACTGTGACAGTTTGGCCTTGAAGCGCGTATTTCATGGCCTGTTTATTAATGTCAAGCATTTTTCTTTATCTGCTTGTAAATCTGATTAACACCGGTGCTTGCCATGCCCGACACAATGCCAACTGCTATTGCATCAAGAATGTTGTCTGCCGGATAACCGGGAATTACAAACATCCCAATAATGCCGAGCACTCCACCGGCTACACCTACGATAATAGGAATAATATTATCTTTGACCTGTGGTATCTGCTTTGAAGCATATCCGATTAAATAAGTAATTACCATAATAGCAACTACTGTAGGTACTTGTGTAAAGTCCATCAGTTTTTCCCTCCTTTACCTAAATGGATTTCCTCAATCTCATTTTTCATTTTTGTTACCATGCCATTACCACCAAGTGCGTGGTATGCGTCATACATCTCGCAAAAATTCTGATACGCATATGAGGGTATTTCGCCAAGCTTCATGTACTTATCATGGTATTCGATAAGCTGTACTCGTAAAAGTAACATTGTACCTTTTCCGTTCGCTCGTCGTAGCTTCTTTTCTTCCTCAATGCGCTCGCTTCTTTCTTTTGTGTCTATTGCTTTTTGTTTTTTCTGCTCTTGTAAAAGCCAAACAATATAGCCCAAAAGTGCTGTCAGAACAATCGGTAAGGCAATAATGTATGTCTGATAGATTAAATTATTCATCTTACAGCCTTTCGTCTTTAGTAATTGGCACACCGCCCACCACCACTTAATGTGTACCGCCTGCTACCACTTTACCGACATCAGTAAAATGGTAACGCACAATCTTCTTTTGCTTATAGCACTTTGACAAAAGGAAAAACTCCGACAAACAGCTTATCTCTGTCTTTCCATGTACGGCTCACTCCGCCCTCGCTTAATGCGCTCATGTAGTTTTCACCGGCTTGTGAATGGTCGTAGACAGCAAGATTGATAACAACATTTTCAAACTGCTTTAAGTCGGCAGTTATATCATCATCGGTGAAAGTGTCCGGATAACACCTTTTTGCCTTTACATCTTCCGTAGCTTGCTTAATGAGCTGTTCAATTACCGGATTATCCTCCTTGTTATCGAACACTACCACATCAGATGTTGTTTCATCATCGTTCGTGACTGTATCAATATGAAATTGTTTAAGTCTGATTTTGACTTGCTCTAATGTGGTGTATTCTGCCATAGCTCAAACCCTTTCTAAAGCTCTACATTTTCCATTACCGCTCTTGCTTCAAGAACTGCAATATAATCTGTCATCGCTTTAATCTGCATATTATATGTACTTCTAGGGCAAGTTGGAGTAAATGTAAGTTCATCGCTATCCCACTTGTCAAGCATATTTTTTAGTTTCTTATAGCGAATAGCTACTTGCTGATACTCTGCTTTAAATCTTTCTTTGTAATCATTGCTATTCATCATTTCCACTGTGTCTTTCAATTCCATAGTCAAGCTCCTTATAATCCAAACTTTTCAATTAACATTTTCTTCAAGTCACCGCCATTTATTTCTGTGGCATTTTCAATACCATTTTCGCTCGCAAGCTTCTTTAGGTCGGCTGTTGACATCCTGTTAATTTCTGTTTTTGTATATTCAGGTGGGTTCATAAAATCAGAAGGCACCGAATTGCTATTGCTTTCCGGTACCTCGTCTCCGACTTTATACCACACTCCATCATGCTTTATAGAGTGCGTTGCTATCATAAGCCTTAATCCTCCTTAACTTTGAGAACCATAACGCTATCCATACCCTCGAATGTAGGTAATCCAATCATAGATACGATACAGTGAGTATTGATAGGATGATTTGTAGCATATGTGTATACAGATACACCTGTCTCAACAAGTGAGAGGTTTCCGTCTGTGATACTTCCGCTTCTTTCCTCCGGAGTCTTGCCAAATGTGTAATCACCAAGGAATACTCCGGCAGACTGCGCAGATACAATGCCTGTTGGTACAAAGTACTGTGTCTGTCCCGACTCGTCAACATAGAGCTTATCGTATACCTCAATCTCGATACCATATCCTCTAAGGTATTCAGTAACCTGTCCTTGCTGTAATCTGATACCGCCATTGTAAGCAGTGATACCAAGTACCTGTTTCTTTGTGTCCTCTGCCTTAAGCACCATTTCCCAAGTCTCTGTATTCATGGTAAAACGTGTAAGCGAGTAGCCTGTAGCCTTTGCAAAATCTCTACGAGCTGTGATAAGATCATCAAGTGGCGCACATGTGGTAGGCTTATCCCATGCACTTGTGCCGGTAATTGACTTAAAGTGCTTTTCCTTATGCTCTGCGCCATTGTCGGCTGTGTAATCAACTACATAGTTCTTATCGCCAAGTACAACCTTTACCTTTGGTACACCATCTGTAGGTGCAAGTAACTGCCAAATCTGTCTCTCCGGTACAACTAATGCACCCTCAATTAACATCATTGGTTCCTTAGAGATTTCACGTAATACGTTATTGGCAAGGCTAGAGTTTTCAGAGGTTCTGTAATTGTCGTACTCCTGTTCCTCTTTCTCTGTTACCATATATCCCTCACGATAAAATGGCATTGAGTTCTGAATGTCAGAGAAACCTCCAACATCTCTTAACTCTGCCTGTGCGCCAAAGTTTGAAGCTTTGAGTGATACCGGCAGTCCGTTCTTGCCCTTGATAAATCTAAGGTCGAGTGAGTCCTGTTTACGTGTTCCGAATTTTTGTCTGCCAAGATAAGGGGCAGTTCCTAATGTCTTTTTGTAGTTATCCCACATTACACCGAGGCTTCTCGCTGTAAATGCTTCTGCTAATGGTAATGCCATGTTCTTCTACCTCCTTTTAAACCTGACTTGCTACAATCTTTGGCGCACCATAGAAAGTAACTCTAGGCGTTGCAGTTCTAGCTTCATCTGCGATTGAAAGTGACTTAACTTTCTCCCAATCAATAGTTCCCTGATATACATATGTTCCAGGTGCGTCACCCATTGTTACATCTACATCATGCAACAGATAGCCCTTGCACTCTGCGTCATTGCTTGGGAATGGTGTACCGGCTGGTACAATCTTCATTCCGTTTCCGTCTGCGCTTGTTACCATAGTCTGTGGCACAAGGCACGCTGCACCCTCATAAGGGAAAAATTTTAAAATTCCTTTACCCTGTGTAAAGTCTCTTACGATTGGCTTTCCCATCGTTCTACCTCCTGTTTTAAATTACATAGCTGTTTTGACTTTCAGCGTTTGCAACTGTACCGAATGAGATTTGTTCTGCATTGGCTACATCTGCCGGCTTTGAGTCGGGTTCATTATTGTTACCGCCATTGTTTGGATTAGGAGTATCTTTGAGTGCGTTTTTCTCATACTCCGCTATCGCATTGGCTTTCATGTCGGAAATAATCTTGCCAAGTGATGTTGTGTCAAAAGAGCCATCCTCTTTTACTACTGTCTTTGCCTGTTCTGCAGTAATGCCAAAATCAGACATTGCACGCTCTCGTAAATCTCTGACAGCATTATCTTTCTGCAACTTGGCTATTTGCTGATTGGCTGTTTCTAAGGCTTTATTCGCCTTTTCAAGCTCCGTCATGTTGCCATTCTGTAGCTCATCAAGCTGTGTCTGTAGCTCGTCAGCTTTGTCAGCTTTAGCCTTGTACTGATTGGCTTTCTCTTTCTCTCTTGCCATTTCCTCACCGCTCTTGTTAAGCAGATTTGTTATCTGTTCATCCGTTGCGTCCGGAAAAAGCTTCAAAACATCATTTCTTGTCATTTCATTACCTCCGTAACTCACGCTTTTGTTATCGCGGGTCGCTCCCGCCGAGTTTTTCTGTTGTTTAACGCACAACTGCAAATTTTGTATAATAAAAAGCAACCTATAGGCTTTCCTACAAGTTGCTCATTATTTGTAGTATTTAACGCTACACCGGCAGTTAGAAATCTCTTTTACCTCTGCACCTAGCGAATGGTCCTTTGGAAACATCATCAGCGAATTTCCAACCTCAAACGGCTCAAAAATATCAATTCTCTTTCTGTCAATATCTGCATGTGTAGGCCTGACATGTGAATCTTCTTTCGAGCGCCATTCTTTTGTTTTGTAGCCTTGTTTCACCATTTCGGTTTGCAGTCTGTAATTGCCAACTGTATTAGCTTCATTCGCAGCTACATTTTTTGCTCTTTTCTGTGAAGTAAAATACTCTACTTCGGTATTTTGTGTGGTAGCGTCAACTACCTCATTCACAATGTACCGGGCATAATCCGTAATATATGAGGGTGTTTTCTTTGCCTTACAATACTGCGTGGCAATGCTCTCATATCTGATAATAAATTCTTTAGTGATAGTGGTTATCTCTGTTTCTTCCTTGCCGGATAACAAGGCAAATAGCATAACAAAGATTTTTTCAAACCTTTCGGCAAGGTCTTTTCTATCTTCCTTTTCCTTGTCGGACAAATCCATCTCACCAAAATATGTGTCATAATCTATGTCTTGTATTTCATTTTTGCCAAGTGCGTGGATTTCATCTGCCATATCAAGCTCCAAAATAAATTGACAGCCAATTATTCATCGGCTGTCTTATCATCGTTATTATTGTTAGGTGTAGCTGTTGTCTGCTGCTCTTCCGGGAATAACATTTCCATGCGCTTAGCACTTTCAAGAGTGACTTGTTCAGGATCACTGAACATGTCAATCGTCTTGACAGCTCTCTTGTAATTGATGCCGCACCTAAGTAATATTTCAAGTACTTCTGCTTTAACAAGCATGTTGTCTAGCTTATTATGGTTAATGTGTATCTCAACATCACTAGGCATAAGCGTAAAGCCCTTATTAATTCTCAGCCTGTTAAGAATAAGCCTAAGTGCCATTCTCTCTGATTTTTTAAGAATAGGCTCATTAATAGCCGTCCTAAGTCCGGCATCGTAATGTCCGTTTCGTAGTTCTACGGCTGAACCGGTGTCGCCGCCTGTGTTGCCCTGACGATTCGCAAGGCCTTGAATACTTAAAAATCTTTCAAAAAGGTCAGTAAATACTACCTGTCCCTCCGTCTGATTAAGTTCGCTCGTCATTACATCAACATCAGCCTTGTTATCTGAACCATTGTTAGATTTAACCACCAATGCTCCCTCTTGTCGCATTTTTCTGAATGTATCTATGTCAATCTCACAATTAACAAATTTCACCCATGCAGACACAAACTGCTCGACTCCATTGATTCTGTCTGATGTAAGCACGTTAATAGCGTCCGTGATTGCAATAGTCATTTCAATGTCAGATAATCGCCTTGCATTGTTTGGATATTCAATCACCGGAATTGCTCTATTGCCGTTTGTTCCGCTTGCATAAATCTTGTCGTTGCGAATATCAAACCACTCATTGTCAGTGAACACATAATAAATATCTGCTCCATTCTCGTCCTCTCCGATTTGACAAGAGAATGCCGGACGTCCGTTTGAGTAGTAAACTACAAAGGTGTACATTGGATTTTCAGAAGATAAGTAAAAATCACTCTCATCAAGCAACTGCCCTTGTCCGTCATCATTACCGATGAATCTGTAGCCGGTACCGCATATGCTTCTCCAACGATGTATGTCTATATCGCACTCCTGTTTGCTTTCTGAATCCATCGTGATGTTAAGCTGTGTGATTTCTTCCGACTTATGGTTATCAGTGCCACGCAACACATATTGGATTGGCTCGGCACACATCTCTGCGGTTTTACGCTCAACAAGCTCATACGCAAGATTTACAGCAATCTTGTTATTGATTTCCGGTCGGTTCACTTTCTGCCGATACAGAATTGGTTGGTCGCCACGATAGTATCTGTCAAGATACTCAATCTCGATAGCATTTTGTTCGTGAATCACAAGTGCTTTATTCAGTTCTTCGATTATGTTGTTTTTTGTGATTTGCCTTTTACGTGTGAAAATAACTTGTCTGCCGTAATTATTCTGACAGACAGCCGAAAAAGGTCTTACGTTTTTATGAGCATATCTATACATCAATAAAACCTCATGCCACTTGCAGAAGTTCTCTGTGGAACCTCTTTTATCTGAAATTCTTGCGTGCCAGCCCAAAACCATATCCATTTACGGCAGTGCGTACACATTACTTTGTGGTGTTTCTTGTCGCTTTTATTTACCCACGTTAATAGCTTTCCGCAGCGAGGGCACATTACACTTCGTTTTCCTGTTGGTACAATATTCTGATTATTCATGTTGTCCTCGTTTCACTAAAAATAGCACCCACAATCTGTGAGTGCTATTTCTAAAAGAGATTTTACGCAATGAACGAATTACGATTTTTTCATAGTTATATTATAACTGTCAATTTTTTAAGTGTATATATGCAATGATATGCAAAACTATGCACACTACTGCACATTTTCAAGGTATTCTCTTCCGTAAAGCCTTTCAAACTCTTGCAAGGCTCTGCCGTGGATTGTAAATATCTTTCTTATGCTCCAATTTGTAGCCTGGGCGATTTCTTCAAAAGTGTTTTGATTAACATATCTCATTGAGAGTACGTGATAATAGTCAGTATTCTCCATGCTATCAATTTGACTGATAATATGATTTCTTTTTCTCATAAATTCATCAACGAGTCTGTCTGTATCTTTTTCCAAGTCCACAATTTTAGTTACTGTACTGCCTAGCTTATCTTTGTCAGATGAAACATCAACCGCTTCTTTATCCGTTGAAACAGTAACGCTACATGCTATTGTCTTAAGCCTGTATATTTCAGACAGCTTGTTTTGTATCATTTTATCTAATCTGCTAATTTGATTTAAGTAAGTTTTTGTATTCATTAATAAAGCCCTCCTCTGAACGGATTATGTACTGCTTCAACCTTTGCTATCCGCTTTTCCCTAAAAATCATATCGCACAACTGCGCTGTAGAATCCACACCATCATCATGTTTCATTTTGCCCTCATATGTGCAAGAAAGAACGTTTTGAAAATATTTTTTGTATTCCTTAGTTTGTCTTTCAAGTTTTATGAAATGCAGTTTTCTTATATCCGGCGCATGATTTTTAATTCTGTCCATTTTTGCAGTTTTGTTATCTGCCGGGTCATGGCTTGTCAATATTGGGTAGCAATCTTTCTTCCATATTTTCTCGCACTCCAAACGATAGGCAGATGTTGTTTTTGTTTCCTCAAAATGTACCTCTGCTGTTTTATTTGGGAATTTATCTAAGTGGCTTTCCATTCTGCTTGTTACTTCGGGAATTGTTATATCCTTATCGCCATCGTTATACACAACATCCACGATATAGTATTCCTTTTCAATCTCATAGCAAATTGGCATTGATACAAAGTCTCCGCCACCATATGCCGGATCGTTTGCCGAAAAGATTCTATCAGGTCTTATTCCCTCAATTTCTGCCGGGTCAAAAAAGTTCATGTTATCGATATTAAACATCTGACCTTTTCTTTCTATCGGCTCTTGCTGATATTGAGCGAACCATGAAGCCATATCGTCATTATCTTCAAATGAAGCCATTCTGCGCTTATAATCTAATGTGGAATATCCCAATTTGTAGGGATAATCAAAATTGCTCTCATTGTTTTCATTGAGTGCCGGAATTATAACCTCTCTATGACGTATATTTTTATATTCGGGATTGTTTGCAAGCAATTCTAATCTGCGTCCTTGCACATCTTTCGGTGCCCATCTAGTGCCTATTCCTAACAACTTTGCTTTGCCGGGCTTAATTCTCGGCATAAAGTTATTATCAAACTTTCCCCAAACTGTAGCCTGTCTGTCCTCACTTAATGCTTCATCAATACCACTAAATAAATCGTCATATACTCCCAAACCATCACAGTCACACGCTCCGTTCAGTGTTCCGTATATAGAGCGCATGGTAAATGTTGGGTATGTTTTTTTACGCAAGAAGTCTATCGTAAGGTCTTTTCCGTCTGTGATAGCTTTTTTCTCTACAATTTTAGGGTAAATATCTTTGTAGGTGTACGTTGGGTCATTTACCATTTCTAATGTTCCATCGTAAAACCCTCCGGTTATTTTGTCAGAATATGCCGAATATAGATTTGACCTCTCGGGTCTGTTCGAGCCAAACCACAAATTACCCATTTTAACGATTTGAGTCTTTCCGATACGTCCAGGGCAGAATACCATGCCCTCATCAAGTTTATCATCGTACAAATCTTGAATGAGCTGTGCAACTTGGCTTAACGGATTTCGTCTCGGTAAATAAAATCTTTCCCATGGTGGACGATTTTTTTCCATGTAAATCATAAAGCTCTCAAACTTATAGTGGGCTTCCATCAGGAATAAATCAAAATAGTGATTAACTAGGTCATATGGTGTAGTCTCATGCTTGAAATGGTAATAATCCAAATCCCAAATCGTACCGCCTGTTTTAGCCGTGCAGAAACCCTCTATAAGCTCTTTTGCTCTCTTAGTGAGTTGTAGTCCATACTCAATATCTTTCTCGCCGTTTATGGCTACACTGCAAGCGTCTACATAGGCATTAATTACTTGCTCGTCTATTCCGTTTTTCTCTATGTAATTTTCGTAACTATCAACTGTGGAAATAAGGCTCTGACTAGCCATGAAAAAGCACCTCCACTTTTAAAAAGCAAAGGTGCTTATAGACCTCTGCCTATAATTGTTTTAGGGTAGCGACTAACTCTATTTGTTAGCCGGTAATTGTATTTACATTCTAGGGAAATAATAAAATTTCCATCCGTTTTTTATCTTTTGTTCTCTACACCAAGGCAAATACTCATTAAGTTTTCTATTAAAATCCATATTTGTACTGTATTCATCCCAAGCCTTTTGATTTATTTTGAGCCTTTTTCCTGTTATGATATGGTCAATTAGAAAATATGCACCCAAGAATAAAAATGTGGCTCCTGCTATCGCAAACATTGCTATTATTTGCGTTTTCATTTCTATTCACTCCTTAAAGCAATCTCTCAATTCCTTTTCAACGTTTTTTCTAAGCCATTCCGGAATCGAATCATCTTTGCCTATGCATGGTGTCTTTGTTAAATAACCACCGGATATATCACCGCAAAATTTCTGTGATAGTGCCGCTCTAAACGCTTGCCTGTCTGCTTCATTATCTGCCACAATAAGAGGTTCATCTTTTAAAGTGGAACAATCTATAGGCTCACCATTTCTACCGCCTATTTCGCGTGATTGTGCTTTTCTAAGTGCTTCACGCTCTATTGATTTAATTACTTCTGCCATGCTCATTATAATAAACCTTAAATCCTTTCATTGCATAACCAGAAACAGCCTTTTTCAACTCCTCATGGGTGGAATAGGTCTCTTTCAAAAGAATAGCTATGCCTTTTTTGCTGACTGCATAAATTCCAAATGGAACCTGTTTACTCGCAACATGTAAAACAGCTTTTAATTGCTCTGCTTTCATTTCATATACGCTATTTCCGACTGTCAGTTTCATTTCTCATAAACCCTCAAAAATCTTCCATACATTCATTACATAAATCGTAAGTCATATTTAATATGCCACTCCTTGTAATTGAGTTCACACCCAACAGCCCTACTTTTATCTCTTTTCCGCACCTGTCGCAAGTGCGCCATTCTTTTTGATGTTTCATAAAATCCCTCGCTTACAAATCAAGTTTATTCAAATAATCTGTTCCGTTATTTTCAAGTGCCTTGCTAATGCCGTTAATCATATTAGCCATTGTCTGTTCGACTTCCTTTATCTTTTCAATGTCTCCACCGCATTGTAATGATAAATATCTTTTCTGCCAAGCGCTTGCATTTACAACTATATTATTGTGGACATCTTTCTGTGTAACCATAATTCC